>Ga0154588_1019_pt1 | contig 95281 bp, 81 predicted proteins | sample RifGroF2_FD_116017 | JGI IMG/M metagenome (GOLD analysis project Ga0154588, IMG submission 116017) | Lentisphaerae bacterium GWF2_44_16
TGCCGCATCCCGGCAGGGTATGGGCCACGCTGTTAGAACAGCAGGACATCAGGGGAAAGCTTTTCCCTGTAATTTTTTTTACGCCTTCAAGGAATTCCCTCGTCGTCGCGAAACGCATTTCTATCCAGTCCTTGAAAGCTTCGTTCCTGTAATTCCCCCAGAAAGAAGTATCGCTTACCGGGGGAACTTTATGACCGTAATTCTTTTTGAATTTTTTTCTGCACCATTCGCATCCGCAGCTTGTCCATCCGGAATAAAATATCCCGTCATCACTCATGAGCCCGTCAATATTCGTCTCTTTAAGAAGTCTCTTCACATAATCATAATAGGCTTCCTGAAAATCAGGGTTGTTCATGCAGAATTGTTCCGCAGTGTATTTTTCCAGGAAAACCGGCTTGCCCGTGGTCAGATCAATCATGCGCCAGTCGTTGAGCTTTTTTCCTTTATACGATAACTCATCGGCTATATCGCGGCTCGGCGCAAACGGCACATGATGGCGGTTGAAAGCCCGCATAGCCTTGGCCTCTTCCTGAGTGGAATAACGATGCGTCAATACCGATGAATGGTGATCAAAAAGCATGATGCCACGCTGATGAAGCTCATCCCCGATAAATGATATCATGTCATGCAAATTCATCCACAAAAACATGAAATCCCATCGGAAATGCGCACCGAATATCACTGCACAATTAACCCCTGTTTCAGCCGCGAAGTCCGCCCGGCGTTTTATATCATCGGCAATATCATCATTCGGCCACGCCAGATCGTTCCATCTTACCCACCAGCTTACAGCCCTGTATTGTGCACTAATTTTCATTTATTTTCAATCCTTAACATCATTCTTTGTTTATTAACGTTATTTTTATATGTTATCCAAAATAACAAGTGCGTACATTTCTATTTCAGGAATAATTAATTCATATTTCTCATTTCCGTTTATTAAATTTATTGTTTTCTCTTTTTTGCCTGGAATAATTAAACGTGCAGCCTGTGTCGTCCCTGCCAATTTTTTTCTAATTCTGACAACTAAATCATAAACTTTGTTGTTTGTGTCGTAATTAAGCAGATGAATAATAAATTTTTTGTCGTTATACTCAATGTTGGAAAGCAAAGTGTAAGGCGCATAAACATCAACAGGACAGTCGTAATTCATAATCCAGTTGATAGAGTTTCTGATTGCATTTGTATTTTCAGGCAGAAACCAGTTCTTTTTTGTAAAACCGAAATCACCCCAGTCCAGCACTTTGACAGTATATTCTTCTTTTCCCCCGGCAACAATACCGCCTAAATAAGCAACCCGCCCTTTTCCAAAAACGCAATGTGTATTTATATTTTCAATATTCTTATTTTCAATACTGATTTTAAACAGATCAGAAAGCGCAAAATCTCTTCTTTCCCTTCTATATTCATCAAACAGACTGGTTTTTTCCGTAGCGAGCACCCCACCGCCGTTCTTTACAAATCCCTTTATTTTCGCACACTGCTCATTTGTTAAACATTCAACATCAGGCAGAACAAGCGCCTTATAATTATTCAGCTCAGCCAAATCCTCATCAAAAATAATATCAAAGTGGATGTTCGACTGTAAAAGCGCCTGTTCCATAAGAACGACAGAACGATGCGTTTCCCTGCTGTTATAGGCTAAAGCTGAAAAGCTATGCAGGACTGCGATTTCCGCAGCGCTTTTAGAATTTATCAGTTCTTTTTTGTAATTCTTTGTAAACTTTGGATTGGGAATGAATTTGCTTTTATTAAATTTAAAGCGCACTGCCCCGTTCCCGAAAACAATACCTTCCCACCATGACAACTCTCCATTGGGAATATAAAAAACCATGGAACTGCAAGTCCTGGCTTTTTTAAACGCACGCGCTCTGCTCACCAGAACTCCATTCTCACAAAGCTCCGCATCATCAGATGTTTCGCTCCAAATTGCATCAAGCTCCCTGATTGACCAGGAATCCCAGACTCCCTGCAGATATGCCAAATTCCCGCCGCTGGGACACATATAATTTGCTTCAATCACAACTGAAGGTGCTTCTTCTCTTGCATACCCGGCAAGCGTTCTCATTGTTTCCGAGTGACTCCGGCATCTGAAAATAATCCATTCCTGCATAACAGGATCCGATATGGTTTCCATTTCAAAAGGGGAAAGTGCATCATCGTAATAATGCGGAAGGCCTATAGAATTAAGATCGCTGTAACCGAAACGCTCTTTTCTCGCCGTTTTATCCGGATATTTCTGATATAGAAAATCTAGAAAATCTTTTCTGCACATGTCGCACTGGCACGAATGAGACTCAAGCCCCATCCACGCGCCATCAAAATGAATAACATCAACGTCCAATTCTTTGACAGCGCGTTTAATTATTTTTTCCAAATATTGCCTGTAGCCGGGGTTTCTTAAGCATACCCGTTTTCGGAAATACTGGGGAAGGCCGATAGCGTAAGGATTATTTTTCAGAGAATCGACGGCAAGCCAGTTTTCAGCTTCAGGTATTTTATTTAAAAATGTCTCAGTAATAATGTTGTCTATTCTAATATAGACACCGGTTCTGATGTTTTTATTCCTGCAGCGCCTGATCCCTTTTTCAGTGAGAGGCATTTCATCCTCTTCTAATTCAGGGCCAAATCCTTTATGATAATGAAATATTACTAATTCAATCCCCTCTTTTTTCAGGCTTTCTATATGTTTTTCGGAGTGTTGATATAAAAAACTGTCATTCATGTCCAATCTTTTTGCCCCTCTTCTTCTTAAAAAAATAAGAGGTTCATGAAAAAAATAGGCATCAACTCCTCCGTCCATCCATCTGTTCTTTTCGCTGATCATGTCATTCATCCTTTTTAAAACTTTTCTTTATAATCTGTCAACAGCGGGCTGAGTTAAAAGTTCCCTGCAGGAATTGACGATCATATCTCCCATCTCCGGGCTGACCTTGCCGGAAAGTGAAAAATGATAGTAGGATTCAACTTCATATCCTTTCTCCGGAAACATTTCTCCGGTCGGCACGTAATAAGCAGCATTCATGTATCCTAAAGTTATGATATTCATATCCGGGGCCATATCCTTAATTTCCCGTCCGATTTCTGCGACAACCTCCCCTGACATTGCTATAATACATGTATTCGAAGAAAGTTGAATTTTTTGTATTATGAACGGTTCCCTGACTTCAAAAGTGGCATCATTATTCATGCAATTTATCATCCTGGCCGCCCAGTTTTTTTTAATGGAATTATTTTCCGGGTCCTCCAGTTCCATCCTGTAATCTTCAATGGACATTTTTCTTTCATATTTAAGCGGAATTACTTTTTTTGCAGAAGCAATATCCGGGTGAAGTTTTTCCAGGTTTCCGTCAATGGCTTCAAGCATCGCCTGTCCCATTTTCCTGCCCTGGGTTTCCAAATCGTTTAAAGTTCCCTTTCTCCAATAATCGCCTTCGGCCAGAACTCTCGGACGAATATTGCCGCAGCATCCCTGAAGAAAAAAAACTGAAGAGGCCCCCGAGTTCTCCCTGAGATATTTTCCCGCATATCCGGGAAAATCAGCGCTGAGCTTGAAATTCCAGGAACCCATTACCACCGGATGACAGGCATAAGAAAACAGAATGCTCTTTATATCGCCTTTCTCATTTTTTATTATAATCAACGATAAATCTTTATCATAAAAACCATTTATTTCAGGGCCGCTTTTGACTTCGTTTCCTATTTTTTTGCGGCGGTTTATTCCGAAATCGGAACTTGTCTTTGCAAAAAACATGGAACAGGGTTCCTCATCCCTGACGGCCACATCACATATTTCCAGCAATTTTTTCTCCAGAAAACCAATGAATTTTTTATAAAGCGCCTGATCTCCGTCCGTGAAAAGTATGCTGTCCATCGGCCTGCCCAGAGGCGCCGAATGGGTATGGGATACATTGAACAGGACGGCGTCCGGGGAAATCCGGTATTTGTCTTCGAGCTTTTTTGATACCGCTTCCATCACTTCATCAGCCAGCGCGCTCAAGTCCATGCGGATGATAATAATCCTGCGTTCCCCCTGTCGGAAACTCAGAGCCCCTGCCGAAAGAACATCAATAACTCCTTCAAAGTGTCTGTTCCCACGAGTAGCATTTCCGCCCATAACCATAGTAAAAGGAGGAACTATATCTTCCTCCGCGGCGCCTATATGAATTCCTTCCGGCATAATTTCTTCTCCTTACATGAATTAAAAATCTCCGATACTTCCAGTTTCCTGCCCAATTTCCATGTTTATTTTTCGGAAACCTTTTTCATTTTATTGAGATGGTCTCTTAAATTTTTCATCATCTTGTTATAGACAATTTCCCTGAAAAGCTCGACAGAAAAATTTTCCTTGCCTCGCCAGAAGTAAAGTTTCAGTGAAGTGTCCGAAGATGTAATCTTAAAGTTCTTTTCAATTTCTATTTCTTTATAATCCGGCCTTATTCTGTCAGAAAGCAGTACTGCAGCCAAACCGCCTTTCGGAATATCAAGTGATATGCCTTTTCCCTGTTCTGACGGACTCCATTCTTTTTTGCCATCCTCCCTGGACAAAAGATAACGTCGCCCATTATTGTAAACATGAACATAGAAATTGTTCTCCGGCATCAAAGGAGGTATAAATATTTTTATCTGTTTAGCCTGATAATAATCCCAGTTGAAAACAGAGACCAGATGCTGAGCGCCCTGCTGATGATAAGTATATTGAAGAGCGCCGTACTCTCTTATACGACTGAGGAAATGTCTTGACATAAAACCCCTGGACATTGTTTTTTCCAAGGGGCTTTCATCGCGGGTCAAATCATAGACCTTGATTTTTTCCCAGTCCCGACGGTATTTTTTGTCCAGCATCTCTTCAAACTCGCCGACATAATCCATTCCCGAATGAATTGCGTTTATAACTAACGCATCAGTTGATGAAGGCGTGAAGTCAACTTCAATGCCTTTTGCTCCGATCGCCGCGGCATTTGCTATTTCAAGTTTTTGATTGAGAGGTCTCCAGTCACAGCCCATCCCGTCAAATTTTTTTGATGTTTTGCCTTTTTCCATTCTCCCCAGAACACTCCAATACCCCCAGTTTATATTGACAAAACTGCTTACTCTTGCTATGACAGGCTTGCTTACGTAATACTGTCCCTGCTGATTTCTGGTAAACCACAACTCAAGCTGCTGCATGGAACCAACCCCGGAGGCAAGTATATCGGCATCATGGAAATCAACAGACGCATCCAGTATCACAGGATCTTCCGGAAAATATGAAAGTCCGCTGCCCGAGCCGGGAATGGAAATGTCCTTATAATCACTCCGTGCCTCGTTTATTCCGAAGAAGATATCCTTGCATGACAGCTTGAGCCTGTCTCTCAATATTTTAAGCATGGAAGCATTTTGACGTGTTCTGAAAAGGTGCCATTGGCGCGGATATTTGTCTGTAAGTTCTTCCGGTTTCAGATTCATTATGGAAGCATAATCCAAACCCGTTTCCTCTGAAAATTTTTTTCTGCACAGTTGACAAAAACACCTGGCGTACGAACGGTCTTCAAAATCGCTGAAAAAGATGCGGTATCCTTCGCCGTAATATCTGAGATGCTCCTGCACCATATATTCCATCACCGGAGAATCCGGCAGGAGAAGCCCTGACGGACAATAAAGACCACCTTCTCCGCCCAGATTGTCTTCTCTGGATGATGGTTTATGCCCTGTAAATGAAACAGCCCTGTCATCGTCTTTTACAGGGAAACCGGCCTTGGCGAGAGTATCTGGAGACCTTCTCAAGCACCAATTCAACAGATTATACTGTACCGGAGTAAAACCTTTTTTCAGAAGTTCCGGTAAACTGTAATATGACGGCAGTCCAGAACCTCCAGCATCAATAATCCCGTTTATCCCGCAAGACTTGGCAAGTTTAAGAAAGTCATTAAAACTTTTCTGGTCAACGGTTTTTCCATCATTTCCGTATTGACTCCATACATAGAAATTCTTCGGCATTTTTCCACCTTCAGGCGCAGGCACGAGGGAAATTTTCATTTTTCCTTCAAACGACTTTATTCCATTTCCGGACAAGCGCCAGTCCACATTAAATTTCATGCCGGGAACTGTTTTTCCTGAAGGACGGAGATAAACATAAATGACAAAATTGCTCCATGGCACCAATGGATATTTGTGGTATATCTGATAAACGGTCTCCACTTTCCGGTCACCAAGGGACAATGTCCAAATGTTTTCTTTATCATTTAACGGACTGCAACTGATCATGTCTTTGGAATATTTATCGCGATAAACGCCAAAATTGACAATCTCCAGTCCTGACGGGATTGTCAATGCCAGTTCCCCCTTTTCCATCTTGAAAGGTTTTTCCGTGGTATAAACTATGAATGAAACAAGAGACGTTGCATTGCTGAAAAGGTATGCCGTTTCATCATCCCTGGCACCGTCAGGATAGGTTTTCACTTGAAGCTCGCTTGCCTCTGCGGTAAAAATTCCGGCAATAAAACAACACAACATAAAAAATCTGGCCGCAAAACTATTCATATTCACTCCTGTAATATTAATAATTGTACTTGGAACTTATATTTATTTTCCCGCTGCTGGAATTCATATCCTGTGCATTCAGGCCCCCGACGTGCCCGTCAAGAAACCAGATATCTGCTTTTTTATTATGTCTTAAACATAAAATTTTGTCAGCATCAAGAGTATTATAAAAAACGCAGTAATCCGCCTGTGGAATGCTGGTATCTGCTGCAACAGAATCACCCAGATATGCATAGGTTGCCGCATCTCTTACACGGCTTAAGCGGAGAAATTCATTAGTCCTTATATATCTGTCATCATTATAATAAAGCGGTTTCTGGCCATTCATCCCGTACAAGCGGTATGATGATCTGTAACCGTTTGCAGAAATGGAATATCTCTCCGCTACAGGACACCCAAACCTTTTAGCAAAATACCAGCTTCCATTATACAAGCATTCGTTCCTCCCGATATAATCAGTGGAAAGCAAGAAACGCCCCCATCCGCCCGAACCGGAACCTGTACTAGGAAACCATCCGCCTGAATCATTATCGTAATAATTCAAAGTCGTTCCTATTTGCTTCAGCCTGTTGGAACACACTACTGAATAAGCCGCATTTTTAGAATTTTTAAACGCCGGAAGAAGCATGGCCGCAAGTATTGCAATAATAGATATTACAATTAAAAGCTCGATAAGTGTAAAATTTCTTTTCATTTGCTTTTCCTTTTCAGAGTGTAACAACTCTTTTTTTCTATAATTTTGCCTTCCAGCAGTTTATTTTTCACCGCAGTTCCCGGATTATCGATAAGCTCCATTAACATCTTTACAGACTTGGAAGATCTTTTTCTGTAATCATTGAATAAAACTGTAAAAAAATCATCTTTAATATCTTTGGAATTATAAGTTATTATTGAAATATCTTCAGGAACTCTCACGTGATGTTTCTTAATTTCTTCAGTAAAACCCCAAGTTATAAGAGGGCTGGTCAACAAAACAGCGGTTGGTAATTCGCCTCGTCCAATAATCTCCTTTACACATTCAGTGCCATATATTTTGAAATAATTATCCCCATAAGTTTTGTGATAATACTCCTGTTCTTTTGAAATAAAAAAAGACTTTTCAAAAGGCAAACCTGCTTCGGATAATACTTTTTTATATGTGTTGAGTATTCTCTCGCTGTAATTGTAGTTCTTATTGCGGAACTCAATATAAGCAATTCTTTCATGACCAAGACCTATAAAATAACGGATGGCTTTTTCAAAGGAGCCTTCGGAGTTAAAGTCAACCCAGTTCACGCCGGGAATTCCTACAGGATTGTTGCAGGAAACAAATGGAATTCCGTGTTGTTTCAGGAACGCGGCTATTTCAAAGGTCAGGCTTGAATACATGAAAATGTATCCGTCAACCGGAAGTTTCAGAAATAAACTCAGATCGTTAACAAATAAATCGTTCTTATGCGCTATTCCCATCACTCTGTAGTCATTTGCTTCAGCCGCTTTTTCCATCGCCATGAGTTCTTCTGAATAAGTCGGCCTGTCCGTTCTTATTCCGATTATGCCGATGACTTTGTGTTTTACGCCTTTGCCGGGCTGGGTTATAAAGGTTCCTTTTTTACCCTGAATAGTAACGAGGCCCTTGTCTTCCAGAACTCTGAACGCCTTTGAAAGAGTAGCGGGATCGGCGTTCAATTCCCTGCCGAGTTTTATGACGCCGGGCAGACGTTCTTTCCAAAGGCCGTCTTTAATGCCTTTTTCTATTTTCTCACTCAAATCTATGTATCTGGTTTCAAGCATTTTTAGTCTCTATATGATATCCTATATGGTATATTATAACAGAAACTGAAAACTCTGTCAAGAGGTCTTCTGAAAATTTACGGAAGATAGTATTATATAAACGCGTCAGGAAGTAATTGTTTCCTGACGCGTTGGTATCAAAATGAGAAAATTAGAGAGATAAAACAGCTTATTCGTAGCTGAAACAGAAGACGTTTATGGCCTTGATTGTTTCCTTGATAGTCTCAATTGTCTTCTGGGGTACCGCGACATTTGTTTTTATGGCGGCAAGGGACCTGTTGGCCTTTAAATCCTGCGGGGCGCGGATATCTATGATGTTGACATTTTCTTTGCCGAGAATGCTGGCGATTTTACCTATTACGCCGGGTTCATCGCTGTATTCGGCAAAAAGGTTATGACCTGTGGGCTCGAGATAGAGCTTGTCAAAATTATTGACCCTTGAAATCATCAGGTTGTTTTCGACGATAGTGCCGCGGAGACTTACCTTGTTTATGGTATTTCCGCCTTCAAAGAGGTCTATTGTCATGGCTTCGCCGTATTTTTTATGGTCATCGACTTTGCGGTCTTCTATTTCTATTCCCCTCTGCTTCAGGAAAGATTCCGCGTCTGAAGCGTCAAGGTAGGGATCGAAATCGGGGGATATCCCGGCAGCGATCGGAGCAAGCATCCATTTGCCGAACTGGCTTAATTCGCCGTAGAAGCTCGTCTCAATTCTGAAAGGCGCGCGATGTTCGCCGAGATAGCATCTGCCGAGACGGGTAAGAGCGAAAGCCAGGCTTTGGAATTTTTCGTCAAGGCCGTCCGGAACGCCTTTATTGACGACACAGTTCGTAATGCCTTTTTCAAAGTAGGAAATAATCTGTTCGCCGGAACGTTTGGCGGCTATGAAATTGGCTTCAACCGTACTCGCGCCAAGGTGCGGCACCATAATATCGGCAATGTCTGAAACTGATTTCGGGCCGGCTTCGTCTTTCGGGTAAACGTCATTGCAGAAAACTATTTTTTTCCGGGCCTTTATTTCACGCAGGTCATTTTCGTTGATTATCCCCGCTCTGGCACAGTTAATGAGCATGGCGCCGGGCTTCATAAGCTCAAGTACAGCTTTGTTTATCATTCCCTTTGTGTCTTTGTTTTCAGGAATATGCAGGGAAATGTAATCGGATTTGGAAAAGATTTCCTCTACGGAACAAAGCTCTATTCCCATCTGTTCGGCCATACCGGATGAAACAAAGGGGTCAAAGCCCAGGATTTTCATTTCAAATCCCTCGAGTCTTTTGATGAGCAGTTTCCCGATATTGCCAAGCCCGAGTACGCCGATTGTCTTATTGGCCAGTTCATTTCCCATGAAAGCGGTTTTTTCCCATTCACCTTTACGGCAGGAAATATCGGCCTGAACGATTTTGCGGCTCGCCGCCAGCATCAGGGCTACTACTTCCTCGGCAACGGCATTGGCGTTGGCCCCGGGGGTGTTCATGACATCGACATCTTTTTTACGGGCATGTTTGATGTCAATAGTATTATATCCGGCGCCCGCGCGGACAACCAGACGAAGTTTCGGCAGAGCGTCGATTATTTCAGGGGTTACTTTTTCACTGCGCACAATCAGGACTTCGGCGTCAGAATGTTTTTTTGCCAATTCTTCCAGCGGGGTTTTAGGCTCCTGAACGACGTTGTAGCCTTTATCTTTCAGCATATCCGCGGCGACAGTATCAAGCTTTGTGGGTATAAGAACTTTTTTCATTATAGAAATCCTTTCCTTAAAAGTTAGCGGAGAAAGAATAAAAATATCACTTTTTAAAAACAATGCAATTAAAAATAAAAAGTTCATTGTATAGTAAATGTCTGTTTCCAAAAGCTTGGAGCGAAAAACAAAAATGTTGAAGATAATTGAACTGAACGAAGTGGATTCCACCAACCGCTATGCGCTGGATAATTTTTCAGTGCTCGCGGATTTTTCACTTATTATCGCGAAAAAACAAACCATGGGGCGGGGACGGCGTGGAAAGTCATGGGTTTCTCCGGCGGGCCTTAATTTATATGCCAGCTTTGTAATAAAAGACAGAAATTTTGGAGGAGCGGCCGCTTCATGGGCGGCTTCGCTGGCCGCGCTTTCAGCATTACGCCGCACCGCTCAGGATATCAGTTTTCGCCTTAAATGGCCCAACGATGTTTACTGTCGCGGAAAGAAAATCGCGGGGATACTCTGTGAGACGAAAAGCAACAACGGAAACATTTTTGCCGGAATTGTCATGGGGATAGGAGTGAACCTCAATATGCCTCCCGAAGACCTTGTCCAAATAGATAAACCCGCCACATCCCTGCTGGCCGAAACTGGAAAAAGCATTGACATCAGAACGTTTGCGGCAGTTCTGGGAAATGAACTCATAAGATACCGGGACACTATTGTTATCAACGGAATAAAACCGCTTTATGAGGAATGGAAAAATGAAAATTTCATAATCGGAAAAAATGTTCATGTCAGCGGAGACAGTATTGATGCGGATGGCACAGTAATTGACATTGATGGAAACGGTGCTTTAATATTGAAAAGCAAGGAGGAGATATTGACTTTGCATAGCGGAGACATCACTCTATTACTATGACAATAGCGCCTGAAAATGTAATGATTGCTTTCGGATTAACCCTTTTCGCGGGACTTTCCACGGGAATAGGGAGCGCGATAGCTTTTTTCGCGAAGAGAACCAACACCAAGCTTCTTGCCGTGTCTCTCGGTTTTTCAGCCGGAGTAATGATATATGTATCATTTGTCGAACTTTTTCTCAATGCCCAGAAAATACTTGGCGTTGAGCTTGGCGCTAAAAAAGGTCAATTTGTGACCGTGGCGGCTTTTTTCACGGGAATATTTCTGGTGGCCCTGATAGATAAGCTTGTGCCCTCCTTTGAAAACCCTCACGAGGCGCATAAAGTCGAAGAAATGCGGGAGAAACGGCCTGACAGGAAACTTTTGAGAATGGGAATTCTTTCGGCAGTAGTGATAGGCATGCATAATTTTCCAGAAGGGCTTGCCACTTTTGCCGCCGCTCTAAAAGAAGTCAACCTGGGCATATCTATAGCGATTGCCATAGCCATTCACAACATACCCGAGGGTATTGCGGTGTCCGTGCCTGTATATTATGCCACGGGAAGCAGGAAGAAAGCTTTTCTTCTCTCATTTCTTTCCGGCCTTGCGGAGCCGTTGGGAGCGCTCGTCGGATATCTGGTAATATTTTCATTTATGAATGACACTATTCTTGGAGTATTATTCGCAGCGGTTGCCGGGATTATGGTATTCATTTCCCTTGACGAGCTTTTGCCTACAGCTGAGAAATATGGAGAACACCATCTCGCGATTTACGGCCTGCTGGGGGGAATGCTTCTTATGGCATCCAGTCTGCTGCTGTTCTGACTTTCATTCAATCCTTCACAGAGATGCGACCAGTCCAGTTCTTCGCGTATGCCGAAACGAGTAAGCGCAAAATCATATTTTACCGGATCTTCCGGATTTATTTTTCTGAAATTTTCCGAAATTTCAATGACGGTTTTAAAGTCGGCGGTTTTTCTTTCTGTCATTCCGGCGGCGGAGCATATCTGGTACATGTGAGTGTCTAATGGTATGAATAACGCAGAAGCCGGAACGGAAGTCCAGCCTCCGGGATCAACATCATCCTGACGTATCATCCAGCGCAGATAAAGGTTCAGCCTTTTGCATGCGCTTCCTTTTGAAGGGGCGGGCAGGAGATAAGTCCGGGAATTCTCAAAACATGAAGATAGTTCCGTTACAAAGAACTCAAGTCCGGCTATGATATTGCTTCCGCTGTTCTTGTATCCGGCGGCGAAACAATTTTCGAGTGAACCGTATTTTTCGAGAACATTTTTTATTCCGGAGAGGAGCGCTGCGATATCATCACCGGTTGTAAAACGATGCTTGAATGGGCCAAAAGTTTTGAGAAAAAAATCGTGTTTGTTCCGGGTTATGAAATTCATGAGTGACGGCTTCATGGTGTCAAGCAGAAAAGAAACATCTTTCAATATCTGCTTCACTCTTCCGTAAGCGAGGGAAGAGGCTATAAGGCCGACTATTTCCCGTTCACGGGGGTCGGGGTAATCATAAAGAAAAACAAGCGGGTCAGGATTGACCAGGGCCCGCTTGTTATATTTAGAGTAAATGTAATCCAAATTCTTTCTTTTGAATTTGAAAATACGTTCATCCTTCTTTCGAGAACTCATCCTTTCCCGCTCCGCATTCAGGACAAACCCAGTCAGCCGGCAGGGCTTCAAATGTCGTTCCGGGTTTCACTCCGTTGTCGGGATCGCCCTTTGCCGGATCATAGACGTAGCCGCACACATCACACACATACTTCTGCATTAATTGCCTCCCGGGACAAGTCCCTTTTAGGGGGCCGAAGCCCCGTTTATTGTTTTCGCTCAGCTTCGCTTACGAAGCTCCCGCGATCTTCTGATTCAATACCATACCAAGCTGTTTTCCAAGTTCAAAGCATTTTTGAAGGTCTTCCTGTTTAGGAACATATTTCACTGTGAAGCCTTCTGAAAATGTTTCTACTTTCATATCCTTGAGAAACGCGTTTATCTGGGGAACAGCCTCTCCGCTCCATCCGCAGGAACCGAATGCCGCACCAATTTTATTCAGAGGCTTGAGACCTTTCAGATAAGTCATTACGTCAGCTACAGTCGGGAAAAGATTGTTATTAAGGGTCGGGCTCCCGACGATTATTGCGGAAGACTCCAGCAGTTCTGCGGCGACATGACTGCGGTTTTTTGCAGAGAGAGGCAGAATTTTAACCTCGATGCCGCCAGCGGCGATTATTCCGTCCGCTATTGATTTGGCCATAATCGCGGTTGACTGCCACATTGTGTCAAAAACTATTATCGCTTTCGGTCGCAGTTCCTGCAGAGACCATTTTCTGTAAAGCTCTATTATTCTCTCCGGTTTGACTCTCCATACCGGGCCGTGATCGGGAGCGATTTTTTCTATTTCCAGATTAAGCCCCGGAAGAGCTTCAAGGAGTTTAAGTATCTGCGATGAAAAAGGCATAAGTATGTTGGCAAAATATTTTTCCGCTTCCCACATTATAATGCTTTCATCTATCTCGTCCTCAAAGCGCATGGAGCTTGCCAGATGCATCCCAAAAGCATCCTGCGAGAAGAGGATTTTCTCTTCTTTCAGATATGAAAACATGCTGTCCGGCCAATGGAGCATTTTGGTTTCGCAGAAGGAAATATTCATGTTGCCGAGATTTATCGTATCCCCTGATTTTACGGGAGTTAATTCCTGAGAAAGATTAAAATGCGCGTTGAGCGCTTTCACTCCCATGGGAGAGGCAAAAACCTTTTCCGGCTTGATTTCCTTAATGGTTTCGGGAAGCGCTCCGGAATGGTCCATTTCGGCGTGATTGGATATGATGTAACGGATATTTCCGGGGTCTGTCACGGAACTTATCCTTGCCATCATCTCATCCCTGAACGGCGCTTTGACAGTGTCTATAAGAGTGATTTTATCACTCATTACGAGATAGGCGTTGTAAGTGGTGCCGCGTTCCGTGGAATAACCATGGAAATCCTTCACCGCCCAGTCTATCGCGCCTACCCAATATACTTTGTCAGTGATTTTTACAGCATTCAGATGACTGTTCATAAAAACCTTATTTGCTATTTTTCTTTTCTTCCAGCAACATGCTTATATGCGAGAGTTCCTGTTCTATCAGTGCATCAATCTTATTTTTCTGTGATTTATCCGACAGAAGCGTTTTAAGAGCGGTAAAATAGACAATGCTGTTTTTTTCAAAGTCCAGGGCCGTATCTATTATCTCATTATATGAAACGTCGGCCCTCAGTTTTTTCGAAACGTTCTCCATACTTCCGAAAACTTTTCCTCCGGCAATAGCCCTTATATATGAAATGGCCTGATTCTCCGAATCCGGAAATTCATCATCACCCTTTAAGGAAAATTTTTCTTTCAGAGTTTTGAAAAGCTTTTCATGTTCGCTCTCCATGCGCGCAAGACGTGAAAGAAGCTCTTTAGCCTTCGGTGAAAAGGAAAACTGAGCGGCATGGCTGTAAAACATAAAGCCGTTCCGCTCAATCTGCTCCGCTATTTCAAAAACCTCATAAGCGTTGAAAACAGACATTTTTTTCTCCAGTCGCTTAAGCAGCGCCGCCCGTAGCCGCGCCCATGCCGAAGAGTGTTACCCCGGGGGCCGGAACAAATGCTCTCTGTGCCAATTCACGATCTATCATGAAAAGCCCATCCGCGGAACTTTTGACTCTCTTGAGTTCCTGTATCAGTTCCTGTGCGTTGGCCTCTTCCTCAACCTGTTCGGTGATAAACCATTGAAGCATGGCATGTGTCGCATGGTCCTTTTCCTTCAAGGCGATATCCGCAATATTATTTATCCTTGATGTAACGATTGTCTCATGCTTGTATGTGTCTTCAAAAACTTCAAGGGGCGAAGCCCATGTCGTTTCCGGCTTTTTGATGGCATCGACAATTACTCTGCCTCCGCGATTGTTCACGTAGTCAAAGAACTTCATGCCGTGAGTTAATTCCTCCTGCGCCTGAACGCCCATCCAGTTTGCGAAACCCTTCAGGTTCTCCGCAAAAAAATAAGCGGACATTGAAAGATAAATATACGAGGAATAAAATTCAAAATTAATCTGGCTGTTTATAGCCTTTTCAAGATTTTTGCTCAACATGTTTTAAGCCCTCCATAAGCCATGTACATTACAATACGCGCGGACAACGAGATTTCCTTTAGCCGGAACAAAAAACTCCGCTTCTGGGGCTTCTCCCGGTTTCAGGAATTTTCTGTTTACATAGGGACCGTTTACGATTTCAATCCATTCAATATAGTGCTTTTCCTCCATCGGATGGGGAACGGAACCAACTACGACTTTCGCGCCATTCGCGCCCTGTTGAAGGACCGGAACATGTTTTTCTTTTCCGGCGTCTGATGTTTTTTCTTCCATAAGTTTCATGGGCTTTCCGCAGCATTCGATAGCGGTGCATCCGGCCTTGTCGCTTACAACTTCAACGGTAAAAGGACTGTCTTCACATTTGAAAATCTGGAGTAATTTTGCTGACATGATAGGTTTTCCTTAGTGTTAAATTACCATTTTTCTGCAAGAAGCTGAAAATATTCCTGCGGATGATGACATGCCGGACATTTTTTCGGGGGAGTTTTTCCCTTGTAAGTATATCCGCACTTTCTGCAGGACCATACAACATCTTCAGTTTTATTTTGAAGAGTATTCTTTCTGAGGTTTTCGAGAAGCGCCAGGTAACGTTCCTCATGGTGTTTCTCCGCTACGACAACGGCATTAAAAGCGTTGGCGACATCATCAAAGCCTTCTTTTTTTGCTGTCTCCGCAAAGGATGGATAGAGCTCATACCATTCATGATGCTCTCCGCCTGCCGCCGCGACAAGGTTTTCCTCTGTAGTCCCTACTTTGCCCGCCGGAAAAGCCGTGCTTATCTCAAGATCTCCGCCTTCGAGAAAATTGAAAAATCTTTTTGCGTGCAATCTTTCCTGATCAGCCGTCACATCAAAAATCTCAGCTATTTCAATCTGCTTTTCCTCTCTGGCTTTTGACGCGAAATAATTGTAACGGTTTCTTGCCTGAGATTCCCCGGCAAACGCCATCAGGAGATTTTTTTCCGTCTGAGTTCCTTTGATTTTTCCCATCCTGCCACCTCGTTTTTAGTTCAGTTTTTTAAGAATAATCTGTTATTTTTCAGTCTTGCAAATTTCACATATGCCGCTAAGCTCCAGACGATAGCCGTCAAGACTCAGCCGGTCAACCAGCTCATTCAGTTTTTTGTCTATCTCCAGCATATCATCAATTTCTATATCCACAACCCTCCCGCATTTCGTACAGCGGAGATGATAGTGATTCTCAATGTTACCGTCAAACCTTTTCTGCTTTCCCGTCAATTCAAGTTTAAGGATTTGTCCTTTTTTTGAAAGCAGTTCAAGGTTTCTATAAACTGTTCCCAGACTTATCTGAGGTATTTTCTCCCTGACTATAATATAGAGTTCATCCGCAGTAGGATGCGTATCAAGTTTCCTCAATTCCTCTATTATTATTCTTCTCTGGTTTGTATTGCTCAACTTCATAAAATGAAAATCACAATTAAAATTTGATAATAATTACTATTACTCTCTTTCGGAAATATTTCAAACTCATTTCTGAAAACAATTCAACTTTATTTATATAGAAAGATGTACATATTTTATAATAAAGGGATTATACGACTTAACTTTTCTTCCTCATCTCTTTGCCGCTTAGAAATCCATACATGACGATATAATCAGGGCAAATCATAAAATTTCTTCTTGACGATATTTTCGAGAGGAAATGTCTTGATGACTTTCAATATTTTCTCGCTCGCGCCGCCTTCTCCATAGGGATTTTTCACTTTTAACAAGGCTTTTCTGAAAGCGGGAGAATAAACTTTTCTGATTGCATTGAGCATGTTTTCTTTTTCAGGCAAACAGTCAATGACGCTGGCGGCTTTTATCCTGCCTTTCTGCCTGTCGCCGATGTTTACGGTCGGAGTTTTAAATGTCGGGGCTTCAGCAATGCCGCTTGAAGAATTGCCGACTACTGCATCGACCATGCTCAAGGCTGAAAGATACGCCTGTTGTCCCATGGAACTGAAAAGAATACACTTTTCAAGGTTTGCGGCAGTGTATTTTTCAAGCATTCTCATAATTTTACCCGAACCCGCGTCAGCGTTGGGTTTTGTGAAAATCAGAAGTGTATCTTCAAGCTCATCAAGCGCGCTCAGAAGATTGGCAAACTGTTTTTCACAGGAGCTTTCCGTATCCAAAGTTACGGGATGATATGTTATCAGCAGGTTTTTAGCCTTCAGTTTTCTCCCGAGTTTTTTCTCTAATTCCTTTTTTTTCAGAAGCCGTGTATGTCTGATCACATCAACTGCCGGTTCACCGAAATTGAAAACCCTGTCCGGGCTTTCGCCAAGCTGTATTACGCGCCTGCGTTCCTTCTCCGCTCCCGCAAAATGCAGATGCGACATTTTGCTTATGGAATGCCTGATGGCTTCGTCAATAGCGCCTTCGGTGCTCGCGCCTCCGCCCAGATGCGCTACCGGTATCCTCGAATTAAGCGCCGCGGACGCCGCGGAAAGCATTTCATACCTGTCGCCTAGCAGGACTATTATGTCCGGTCTGAGTTTTTCGAAAGCTTTTGAAAATTCAAGAACGGCGATGCTCATTGATTTTGAAACCCCCAAGGGACTGTCGTCGCCTGCCCTGATGTCGATTTTACGGGTTATCCTGAAGCCGTCCTTCTCTATTTCCCGGAACGTCATGCCAAATTTTGCCGAAAGGTGCGCGCCTGTAACCAGAAGCTGAAGCTCAAGTTTCCTGTTTTTGGAAATAAGCTTCATCAGCCTTGAGAGCTGTCCGTATTCCGCCCGAGTGCCTGTAATAACGCAAATCTTCCTTTTTTCAGTCATATTTTGCCCCGCCTCCGATTTTGCAGCTTGGAAAAAAACCGATGAACGGTGTAACTTACACCGCATATCAGATAAATTGAAGGCTTTTCGGGAGAAAAAACTATGGATACGGTTTTTATAATTGCGGAAGCGGGTGTCAATCACAATGGGGATATTAAACAGGCCTGCAAACTGATAGACGCCGCTGCCGAGGCCGGGGCCGATGCCGTAAAATTCCAGACTTTCAAGTCTGAAAAACTCGTTTCAAAATCCGCTCTCAAGGCAAGATACCAGACCGAAAATACTGCTGACAATGACGATTCACAGCTTGAAATGATAAAAAAACTGGAACTCAGATATGAGGATTTCACCCAGCTTAAATCCTATTGCGACATGATAGGCATACGCTTTATGACTACTCCCGATGAAAGCGAAAGCGCCGATTTCATTTATGACCTTGTGGACGTTTATAAGATAGGCTCAGGGGAACTTACCAATATCCCCTATCTGAAACATATCGCCGCCAAGGGCAAGCCGATTATTCTTTCGACAGGCATGAGCTTTCTCGGCGAAGTCGAAGCCGCCGTCAACGCCATACTTCAAACCCTGCCTGAAATAAATTCATCCTTCCCTCCCCTCACGCTCATGCACTGCACCACCGATTATCCCGCCGACTATGAGGATGTAAACCTCAAGGCAATGCTCACAATGAAAAATGCCTTCAATCTGCCCGTCGGCTACTCGGACCACACTATGGGAATCGAAATATCCATAGCCGCCGCCGCCCTCGGCGCAACCGTAATAGAAAAACATTTTACCCTCGACAAAAACATGGAGGGCCCCGACCATAAGGCATCCCTTGAACCCAAGAGATTAAAAGCGATGGTTACAGCTATCAGAAATGTTGAAAAAGCATTCAGCGGCGATGCCCTCAAAAAGCCCACGCCAAATGAAATGGATATGCGCCTCCTTATAAGAAAAAGCCTTATCGCCGACCGTTTTCTCAAAGCGGGAACGCGCCTTGCCCCCGACATGTTTTCAATAAAAAGGCCCGGCAACGGGGTTCAGCCCTCCGATCTTGATAAAATCTCAGGCATGACTCTTCTTAAAGACCTCCCTGAAGACGAAATGCTTACCTGGAAACACCTTAAATAAAACTCCGATGGGAATTGCCGAAAGAAAAATATCAAGCAGAGTAGATGCCGCAACTGCCGGACTGAGGCTTGACCTCTGGCTCAGCAGGCGTTTCACTTACAATTCAAGAAATGAATGGCAGCAGCATATCAGCGACGGAAGCATACTTCTTAACGGCAGAAAATCCCGTTCCTCCAGAATAGTTCAGGATGGCGAAACCGTCTCTTTTATTTTCAAAGGAGAGGAACCGGAAGCGGATTTGAATTATAAAATTGAATACGAGTCCGATTCTTTCATTCTCATAAACAAGCCCGGCAATCTTTCATGCCATCCGGCAGGACATTTTTACAAAAACACTCTATGGTATCCGCTCTCAGAAAAATACGGAAGCATATACATTATAAACCGCCTCGACAGGGAAACTTCCGGTCTGGTACTGGCTTGCAGGGATTCAAAATGCGCGGCCCTTTTCGCAAATCTTTTCTCCCGGGAAAATTCTATCACTAAAAAATATATAGCTATCGTCCACGGCAGATTTGAAGGAACACTTTCCGCAAAAGGTTTCCTGATGCCGGACAGAAGAAGCGCCGTACGCAAAAAAAGGATCTTTACGGAAAAAAACGATGATAACCTGAACGATGGAGTTGAAACGGCAGAAACCTTTTTCTCAGGAAAGTGCTCAAGCCGGGACTACAGCGTTGTCGAAGCCGTTCCCGCTACCGGCAGATTTCACCAGATAAGGGCTACTTTATATTCTCTCGGCTATCCGCTGGTCGGGGACAAGCTTTACGGACCTGATGAAAATATCTATATCAGATTATCGGAGGGAAAGCTTACAACGGAAGATATGAAAAAGCTCATCCTGCCCAGACAGGCCCTTCATGCCTTCCATCTTTCCTTTAAAGACCCGATTACAAAAAAAGATTTTGTGCATGAAATACCGCCGCCTTCAGATATTAGCCCTTTATATAATCTCTGTAATGGTGTATAGTATCGTTTCAAATGAAGAGTACAGAATGAAAAACAGAAAAATGCGGGAAACAGAAAATAATTTTACGTCAGAGGGATTTAAAGGGAAACTTCCCTTTCCGTCATTCTGCGTTCTGCATTCCGCGTTCCGCGTTTTTCATTTGTTTAATGTCATTGCGATAACGTCATTGCTTTGCGGCTGTGAATATTGCAGTACCGGTTATTGGCAGGCAAAATCGAATTCTGATAAACTCAATAACCTGAGATTAGGCATGAACAAGGAACAGGTTATTCAGGTTATGGGTGAACCGTTGAAAAATCAGGTTTACAATAAACCCAATACATGGTATTACTATACCCAGATAAAATGGTCTGATACCATAGTCAGCAGAGACGAATGTACCCCTATTTTTTTCAAAGGCGGCGTTCTTGTAGGATGGGGTGAGCAGTACTATAAGAACAAAGTTGAATTCCGCGATCCGAAAGACGAAGATGAGGAAGGAATTAAAGCCGGAGGCGACAGCGGAAGCAGCAATCTCATAAAGGCATTTGAACAGCAGCTTGAAGGGAAACTTGAAAAGAAAATCGAAGGTAAGAGCGAAAAAGAAATAATAGAATACATGGAGAAAAGCGCGGAAAAAGGCCTTGCCCCCCCGGCAAAGGAGAAAAAGAAGAAAAGTGTCCCCGCAACACCATCGGTAAAACCGGAAGAAAAACCATCGGCAGCCCCGCTTCCAGTTAAGTCAGTACCGCCCCCGACGGAAGAGCCGAAAAAGACGGTACCTGCATCTCCCGCGCCTCCGGTTGAAGAAAAAACTCCATCACCTGAACCTGTTCCATCAACAGAAGACGACAGCATGGATTCGCGTTCAGTAAAGGAAATCCTCGAAGCCGCCGAAAAAGATTCAACGAAGGATAATGTTCCTTCTCAGAAAAAATAACAGCAATTATCCGGTAATCTTTTTAATCACATTAAAACTGTTTTCAGCGCTTTTCAATGAGGCGCCCAGAATGGAATCATGCTCGTAAATCAACCATTCGACCCCGGCTTTTTCAGCTTCATTTATCACGTTTTTCATATCAACCGTGCCTTTGCCGACTTCAACGCTCTGTCCTTCGGCTGAAACATCACGCAGATGAAGAAAGGGAATGCGTCCGGCATATTTTCTTATATATTTCACCGGACATTCCCCACCCTTTTTTATCCAGCCTACATCCAGTTCAGCCATGACTATTCTGCGGTCAGTCTTATTGAAGAGAATATCCAAAGCGTATTCATTTCCGATTTTAGCGAATTCCTGGTGGTGGTTATGATAGAGAAACTGAATGCCGTTTTTATCCGATATCCCGGCGGCTGTTTTGACAAGTTCAATCGCCTCGGGCCATTCCTGCGGATTGGCTTTTCCGGCAAGTCCCGTGGAAAAATATTTGCAGCTGAGAGCGGAAGCGTATCCATACACCGGATTCCCGTCTTCCGCGATACTTGCCGCGTTTTCATAAAGGCCCGCGCATTCCAGTCCGCTTTCCTTCAGAAAAATTCCGAGTTCACCGGGTTCCATTTCTCCGTAAACTCTGGCGAACTCTACGCCTTCAAATCCGATTCGGGCAAGTTCATGCAAAACTCCCTTGAAATCTATTTTCAATTCTTCCCTGACACTCCATAACTGTATGCCTATTTTCATTTCAACCCTTTGATTATTTCTATGATTTTCTCCGCTATTTTATCGCCTGCCTCCGGCGACATATGGCTTGGAGGGCCAAAAGTCGTTTCATATCCGCCGCGATTGAACGCTTCCTTAGTGGGGACATAACCAACCATGCCGTTTGCGCCGCCGATGACATAACTTTTCAACGGATAAGTTTTCTCCTTTATCATCAGCTGATATTCCACAAAATATTCCGCCGGGACTCCGGCAAAACATGTATCGCCTATCCTGATAACCTGCACTTCGACAGGCTGTTTCTTTTTAATTTTCGCCTTTTCAATAAAATTATTTATGAACGCCTCATAATACTCATCGCTCCTGAACCTCTGGGCTCCGAAAACTTTTCCTTTGATTTCCTCTTCTGAAAAATTGCGGTAATTCAACCGTAATGTATCTTTTGCCGATGATACTTTTGAGTCTTCGGAAAACTCCATTTTCTCCAGACATTCCTTAAATGAATTGAATAGAGAAGTCCCGGCATCTTCCATGCTGAGATGTTTGTTTTTCTCAAAATCCACGGTTATGACATTGCCGTAAGCGCCATTCAGATAAAGAGGCACAGGACAGCCGATGCTTTTCATTTTATCGGCGACAACGCCGGGAAAGCCGGCTGATATTTCATTTGAGCCGCCGTGGTCTGTCGGGTGACAGGCATAATTCAGGAGCGCTCCCTTGATTTTTCCTTTCAGATTTTTCGCGGCAAGGATAAAAATTTCCGGGTCCATAGGGCCTTCAAGACAGAGAAATAAAGGGTTCGCCGAACCCTTCTGCGTCTTTACAGTTCCGTCCTTCATGCGGCAACGCCTGTTATGCGCCACTTCGAAATTAAAAGTCGATGCTGTTCCAATCCGAACTTCTTCCATATCTGACAAAGCAATTCCGAAAGCCTTAACGCATTTTTCCGTAAGTTCTTCAATGTATTTTTCATCCCTTATCTGATGTGGAGAGAGGTTTGAAACGGCGGGGCCGGCATGGTTATGCGTCGCCGAAACCATAATATTTTCAGAGGGGAAATGGAGTTTCTTTTTTATGCGTTCCCTGATGTCGTTTACTTGTGTCCAGCGTATAGATAAAGTGTCCAGCTGAATAAATCCGGCGCTGTTATTGCCGTCGTCGAAAACGGCAACCCTCGCATAGAGAGGGTCGAGTATTAGATCTCCGGAAAGCTCCTGCATCCATCCTATTTTTTGTATTCCTTTAGGAGGCGTTATATCAATTTCCGCAAATCCAGCTTTCATAATATTCTCCTGATAACTTTTATTTATTCAGCGCCTGACATCCAGGCTTTTTTTGTTAATAGCAGCAATATCATATATACACACCAACTTGCGATTATTCCCCAGTACAAGCCTGTTATGTCTTGAAGAAAATAACAGGTTCCGAACATGCAGGAAACAGCAGAAATCATGACTGGTATCTGACGGAAAACCGCGTTCATGCAATGGCGTACTTCATATGCGGAAACAACTCCCGCCATCGGGAATAATGCCATAAAACCGCCGAGCGTATTTTTAAAGTTCAGGAGTACAATAATAACTATCGCTATTATCGGTACCTTTACGTAAACAGGCAGAGTGCTTTTATAGCCCTCTTCCTGAGTGCGCGGTTTATGAATATGAAGAAACAGTGCGAAGATATTTACGAGGATGAAGGAACTTGTGAACAATGTCATTGAGTCGTGAAGGATTCTGAAAACGGCAAAACCAATCAGGCAATACACTAAAGCCGAAATGATTATCGACACTATTATATTAATGCCCATGCCGTCGTAAAGTTTTCGGATGATATAAAAAAACAATGGCACTAAAAACAGGCCGATGATGAATGAGGAATCGACAGGTTTGCCGATGGCCAGCGCCGAAAGGCTGGACGGAAATGGAAGCAGAAGAATAAAAGATTTCCATTGCGGATTTTTTATGTAGGCCGCGGATGTCCCCATGCATACCACTGCCGCTATCAGAAGAATATCATAAACGCCGAAATGGAATGTCAAAAACATTGATTATCTCATAAGTTTCCTGAAAACTCAGGCAAAAATCTTTTCAATGACTTTTATTGTCCGCTTTGTTATTTTTTCCAATGTGCCGGGCGGCAGTCTTCCCCATGCTTCATATCCTCCTCTTGACGTGGCCGTTTTGGTGGGCAGATAACCGCATTCACCATCGCTGTTGCATTCATGACCGATTATCGTGTACTTGCTTTTGGACTTGAGCTTTACTTCCAACTGCGCTTCGACAAACGGCTCGCCCGGCCAGCCTGCAATTACGGCGTCGCCGATTCTGAATACTTGAATCTCGAAGGAGTAGTATGGATTAATTTTAAGGTTGTGAATATTATCCATATCCCAGAGAGCAAACATCCAATCCCAGGAAATTCTCTCTTTTTTATCGTCAAGAAATATTGGTTCAGGATGCTCTTTTAACATTTTCAATATCTTTTCCTCGCGTTCCGGAGGCAGTTTATTCCATGGAATTCTTACTATGCGGTCTGCTGTTTTTAATGGAATTTCATTGATTGGTTTCAGATTTTCAATAAGTTTTTCTCCCGTCTGTGTCAAGTGTTCCAACATCTTTTTCAAGCTGTTTTCACGGTTGTAAGCAGGATTGGCGTGATCAGAGGGGCTGATATTGCCGCATGCTCCATTAATGCATCCCACAACGCAATTTTCTCCAAGTTTTCTGCTTATGATTTCACTCCAAAGCCCAGGCCAGTCGGCGGAAATATAACGCTGCGGATAACCATGTATGGGATGGCATGTATAATGAAGCAATCCGGCTATTGGTTTTGAAGCAATATCTTCAAAAAGCAGCAGCGAAGCTTCAGGGTCGATTGGCCCTTCGCAGTACAAAATGTTTTCATCACAATTTTTAGGATGGGTTTTCACAGAGCCGTCCCTCATGATAAAACGGCGGTTGAAAGCGCAACGGCTGTCAATGGCCCTTGCAAATTTTATTTTTGCCGGGACCATATTGTTTATCGCTTTTCTGACGCTTTCCAATACTCTGTTGATAAACAACTCATTGTAAGAAGGATTTTCGCCTTTTGCCCACCACAATTCAGGTGGTAGAATTTTCCGGTAATCTCTGGTAAGCGGACCTATGCGCAAAGCGGAATGAGACTGTACGCAGTGGATCATTACATTCTCGGGCTTTGAGCCAATAATTTCAGCAATCATGGCCCTGAACTTTAAGCCTATATCGCGGTTCATGGCGGCCATGTCACAAACAATTATGCAGGCTGTAGTATCCCCGGATTTAATAATAACTATCCGCGCATATAGCGGGTCTCTGATTTCCTCGACCGGCCGGTATCTGCCGATATCGCCTGAAATCTGTGCCCCGTATTCCGGCGTAATATCCGCTTTTGCCGTTCCAACAAAAAACTGCTGACTCTTCTTCATACAATGAATATCTCCTATATCACTTTTTAATTTTTGATTTTTAAATTGATTTAACTTCAAAGCTGTTTTACTGGTTTAAATTTCTGCGCTTCTGTAAAAATAAATTCCATCTCTGAAAATGTCAGGTGCGCACCGCCAACTCCCAAAGCCACATTTCCTGCTGTTCCGGCTTCTTTGAAACGATTTGCAAGATGTATTTTTATTGCGTCCTTATCCATTGAGTGCATGCCTGAAGTCAGACTGGAATTCATGGAATATCTGGGGCCTAGAAGTTTTCGCCCTTCGATATAACCGACGTTTCCAATCGGAGGCACAGTGAAGGCATCCACTCCATCCATTCTGGTTTTGCGGTAAACAGGAAGGAGGTCGTGGATTAAACCGCAGGAGTGGTGCATATATATTTTGCCGTGAGCATGGCACAGGTCTGCCCTTTTATTGAGCAGCTCCACATTGAAGGTATTGAACATATCCGGGGAAATAAGGGTGGTTGATGTGTCATCCATTCCGAAAAATGCGTCTATTTCAGGAACTTCCCGTAATACAAACTCATAAAACTGAAAATATTTTTCCTCCATGCAGGCAAACAAGTCCCCCATGATCACGGGAGCGTCTGCAATCATATATACCAGGTTCACAATGTCCGAATATACCCGGTAGCACATGCCCAACGGGGTTCCGAAGGTGCGAAAGAAAAGTATTCCTCTATCTCCGAGAAGCTTCTGTAAATCTTTTATTTTTCTCACATTGTCCGGTGTTATTTCAATGCGCAATGACGAGAAATATTCAATAAGCTTGATAGCATCGTCTATCGTTTTCACATAGCGTTCAGTTACGAGACTTGGGTGCCCTTCCGGTTTTTCGGTGATTTGCCGGAGTTCGCCTTTCGGGGTGGACATTGTTGAAATAAACTTATTTTTCCCAATCTCTTCCGTTTTGATTGAACATGTATCCGAAACAAAAGTAGCAGGCGAGGGAACCGGAAGCTTGAAATCCTCCGCCCCCCAATATTCTCCCAGTTTCAGAATATCATGTGCAAGACTGCCTGACGAAGAATTAAAGACATCTTTCAGTTTTTCCGGGACTCCTGAAGTGGGATTCTCATTCGGAAAGAGATATGCCGATGTCGGAATCCACTGGGGATTTTCACAACGCAAAGTTTGCAACAGGTTTTCACGTGGGGTCATAAAATCAATCCTGCTTTTATTTGAGGTCTTTTTGTTTTTGCATGATAATTTGTTGCAGAATTTTAAATATGCCTTCTGCCAGGACCATATTGCCTTCTTCGTTCATGTGGATGCCGTCCTTGTAGATATATCTCTCCCTGCCGTTTTTCTTTCCGAGCGCCAGAAGCTCATAATAGAAATCATAGAGCGGAAATCCGTTTTCCTTGGCGAATTCCCTGAAGGTGTCCTTATACGGGGTTCCGGCATTTTCAAAGCCTCCGCGCTCCTGAAAAAACTCTTTGAAAGCGGGATTTTTACCGTAAGGGTGAATGTCTTCATACATGGGCGGGATTGTGAAACACACGGTTTTTGTTTTTGACGGTAAAGATTTTTTATACTGTTCAAGTATGCTTTTGAATTCTTCCATGTTTACCCTGCGCTCCACCTTGACGGGGTCAAAATTATTTGCGCACAAATCGAGGATTACATAATCAGGATTTTTTGAGAGGACGCCGTTTTCAAAACGGGCCATTGCCTCCCGTGCAGAGTTTCCGCCTTTGCCGGAATTCACCATGTTGAATTCATATTCCGGAAAACTTTTCCGCAATTTTTCTCCAACGATATTCAACCATTTCTTATTTTCATCGGCCATTTCCTTTGCTTCTGTGATTGACGCGCCGAGACCTACTATTGTTATTTTTCGTTTTGTCATAGATACTGGTTCCTTTGATGACCTGGAAAAATTGTCTGTTTCCGAAGCTCCCAGGTATTGGCAAATCGGTAACAGCATCAGAAAAAATACTTGTTTTAACATGCAAATTCCTGAAAATTTAAAGTTTATAGACTTCTCAGATAGTTTGTGACCTTTTTTATAGCCTGGTCTGCGGGATATTTGTTGTTTTCATATTCTATATTTATGAAGCCTTTGTAGCCGTATTCCTTCATCGCTTTCCAGCAGCCTTTTGTATCGACATTACCTTCGCCTATCAATGCGGCGCGGTAATATTTGCCGTCCTGCATTTCTCTGTAGCCTTCCTCGGGATGGTCTATTATATCCCAATCTTTGAAGTGGGCATGCACTACGTAATCAGCACATTTCTTAAATGATTCCACTGGGTCTTCTCCGCTTGCGGCATTGCCGTTGTCGTAAGTCAGTTTCAATTGCGGAATTTCTTTTTGAGCCTGAAAAAAATCCGAAGCCGTAACGAATGGACTGAATTTACCCGGAAAATTTTCCACCGTGAGAATAAGTCCTGCCTCATCAGTCAACGGGGCCACCTGCTGCAATGCCCCTATCCATGCCCTGCGCGCTTCATTCCTGTCAGTTGTGCCCTGAGGCGCGCCAGGAGGAATCATTACCACCGGCGCACCGAGAGTTACGGCATCCTGAATTGACTGTTTTGCTTCATCAAGCCAGTCGTTTTCACGTGCCGCAAATTTTCGAAGAAAGAACGTATGGCAGGCGATTTCCAGTCCGGCGTCATCTGACATTTTCTTCAATTCCTTCGGATCACGCCCGTAGGTAGTTATCCAGTCTATGCCTTCGAGTTTGCAGTCAACGGCGGTTTTTATGAAGTCCTCCACCTGGTAAATTTTCTGACGGGCCATCGTATAAGTCATCATGCACAGCTTCATTTTTCACCTGTAATTATTTGTTTATCAATTTTATAATTTCAGCGGCAATGATATCGCCGACGTTATAATCCATTTTTTGTGACCATCCGGTACAGGTCTCGTGTCCGCCTTTGCGGGAAAAAGATTTTTTGGCAGGGACATAACCAAGCCAACCATTGGCAAGAGTTACCACGTATGTGTGTTCCGCCTTGCTTTTCTCTTTTATTTCCAATCCCAGCTCCGTGAAATATTCACCGGGCACTGAAGCAAAGGCAGTGTTTCCGATTTTAAAGACCTGAACAGGCACTTGGGCTTCTTTAGATTTTGAGTGCAGTTTTTTCAGTTTTTCCAAGTCATGCTGATACCAGCCGATTTTTACCAGAGAGCTGAAAACATTAACGAATTTATTATTTCTGACAGCCTCTTCCAGATCTGAATAATCCCTGTATTTAAGGGAAAGGTTTTTTTCTTCAGCGCTTATTCTGCAATCTTCGCGATATAAAATTTTTTCACTGATGATTTTTTTTACGTCTTCGGCCAGTATGGAGCCAATTTTTTCCTTTGTGTCCTTATACTGCGCGTCAGAGTAGTTTCTGTGAATGATGTTTCCGCACGCGCCATTAAGAAACACTAAGACGGTATCATTTCCATAAAATTCTTTTATTTTTTTGCACAAGACGCCGGGATAACCGGCGGATATCTCCCCCATGTGATGACACGCGTGGGATGCGAAATTTACAATTATCCCGCTTATTTTTCCGTCTTTTTCCCTGATGGAAATTACACCAAGTTCCGGGTCTATCGGGCCTTCATTGCAGAGGATATCATCGCTGAGAGTTGATATTGACGGCTGTGATATTACCGTACCATCTCTTTTTATAAAGCGCCTGTTGAAAGAAACCCTTCCTTCGAAGCCGGAGGCGATGCCGATTTCAGAATCTTTCATATTCTCGAAAGCTCTTTTCAGGGCTTTAATACTCTTCTCAATCATGAAGTTTATATATCTTTCCTCTTTCTGAAAACTAACTCTTTCGATGACGGCGGGACACGCATGATTATGTGTTGCGCATACGAGTATATTGGATTTGGGTATTCCTGTTTCAATGGAAGCTTTTTCTCTTATGGCATCGGCATATTCCTGTTCAATAATGACGATGTCCATAGAGAGAAAAGCGATGCATTCAGTCCCGTCACTGAAAACGGCGGCATGGACATAAACAGGATCAAGTATTTCGTTGACCTCTCCCGGGGTTATCCTGTATGTCCTTATCGGAAAATACTCCGGGCTTATGTCAATTTCAGCAAATCCTGCTTTCATTTGTTTTCCTGTGCGCTGAAAAGTTTATTAATGTCTCCAAGTGTTTCTTCAACGAGTTCCTGTCCTCCGGTGGAATTGACAAGATTACAGTATTGCGTTGCGCTGTAGCCTTTGCCCCATTCGCCGCGTTCCGTTGGAAGATATGAGCCGCCGCGTTCTCCGACTTCGCTTCCGGCCAACTGGATTACAAATGTCTGTACGGCCGGACTGCGCGCCTGTATGCGATGGGCATAGTCCATATAAAGCTCGAAACGGTTGGAAGCGAAAGCAATATCGCCAAGGCGCACGACATGAAGCTCCGTCGGCAGTTTCGGATTTTTCTGATAATTTTCATATCGGTCAATGACATTCTGACAGCGTTTTTTAGCGCTTGCGAGCCTGGAATCGGCAATCATGCGCTGCTTGAGTTCAGGATCGGAGGATTCTTTTCCCTGCTCCAATGTTTTCAAAGTCGCAAGTTCGTTCTCATATTCTTCTTTTGTAATCGGACGCCTTGTCAATTGAATTGTCCTAGTGACATGGGCGAGCGGCAGGCTTCTGCGGATGTCTTTCGAGGCCCAGCCGGAAACTTCTTCGACTCCTTTGGCGATTTGTTCGGCTATGTCCTGACGGTGGTTAACGCCTTTCAGTTCCATACGCCTTTTCATAGCCTCTTTGTAATACATGTAATTCGGTGAGAGATCTCCTGATGGCGCGCACTGCGGCAGAACAAAGAAATCTTTTCCGAATTTTTTGCGGAGTTCCGCGCGAGCCTCATGCCAGTAATCAGCGGAGAGTTTCCAGATGCTTCCATCCACCTGTGAGGGGCAGGGCACATTAACAAGCGCGCCAGTCAAATTGTTATCTGGGTCATAGGTAAACAGCACATTAAGAAAATGGTCAGCTCCTGCTTCGAGGTGGCTGAACATCGGGTCATTTGTCTTGCCGTACATCACCGCGTGTCCGTTGACCATGAGGCCGGGCCTTGCGGCGGCATCGGGGCGTTTTGAAACATCATCAAAATATACTGCGCGGCGGCTCTGCCCTACAAAAGCGAAACCGTAGCCCCATGAAACTCCCCCAGGCTGTCTTTTGTTCCATGCCTCGACAATCGCGTCGGCCGCCCTGTCGCTGAAAAAAGCCTGATACTCTTTTCCCGGCATTCTAGGGAGTGTTTCGAACGGATCCTCTGCTTCGTAAACATCGCCTCCTTCATGTGTATGAGTGGCATTCATGATGATTTTTTCAACAGGGATGGCGGGGTTTGTTTTATGGACTTTAGCACGGATCGTCTTTACCATGAAAGACCACATCACCACTATGTCGCAGGACAGGAAAATGACAGAATCTTCGTCATTCGAAATAGCGAGCGCTGTAACTGTAACAGGGTCCATAACGCCCTCCGAAATCCTCAAGTGAAATTGTCCGCGAATGCCTACCGGTTTGTCTGTGGAAACATCCCTTGAAGCCCAAGCGATACGTAAACTGCCATCATCACTGCTGTTCATAAGTTAAACCTTTTTTTATTTCCATAATTCGTTAATAGTTTTCAATGTTTCCTCGACAAGCTCCTGTCCGCCCTTCGAGCCTACCTTATTGCAGTACGGGGTTGCGCTGTAGCCACCGCCAGCTTCGGCCCTTTCGGTCGGAAGGTAGGAGCCTCCGCGCTCAATTCCCTTTCCGGCGAGTTGGATTATAAATGTCTGGACAGCCGGGCTTCTCGACTGTATTCTGACGCCGTAGTCCAGGAAGAGTTCGAACGGATTTGTCGCAAAAACAATGTCGCCAAGCTTCACCACGTGGATTTCAACAGGCTGTTTTTGCGATGTTCCTTGCGACTGCTCCTCGTATCTTTTTACAACGTCCCTGCAACGTTGCAGGAAAGTTTGTTGTCTTGAATCCAGTTTTTCCATTGCGTCAAATTGCCTGGCCCATTCGAGATTTTGCTTATATTCTTTTTCTGTTATAATTCTTTTTGTGAGATTTATTTCTTTCGAAACATGTTTCAGGTTTACGTCGTTTCTCATGTCCTTAGGGGCCCATGAATATGCGTCGTCAAAAGCCTGTTTTACCTTCCTGGCTATATCCATTCTCGCGTCAATGCCTTTTAATTCGAGCTTGCGTTTTTCAGCCGCTTTGTTGAGCATCCGGTATGATGTCTGGTCACCTGCCGCAGAGGATTGCGGGAGTATGAAGAATTTTTCGCCGTACTGTTCTCTTAAGAGTTGCCTGACTTCATGCCAGAAGTCGGCTGAAACGTAAGAAGCCCCTCCTGTTTCCTGAGACGGGCAGGCCATGTTTATAATGGAGCCTGTGAGTTTTCCTTCCATATTGAAAGTTAAAAGGAATTGCACGGTGTGGTCTTCGTAACCTTCGATATGGCTGAAGAACGGGTTTTCTGTTTTCCCATACATGCGGGCGTTTTTCTCGATAACTCGCCCGGGGGATTCTTTATAGTCGGGCTGTTTTGAAAAATCCTCAAGATAAACGGCCCTTCTGTTGCGCCCTACCACCGCATCGCTGAAACCCCATGCGAGCATTCCGGGTATGCGGCTGTTCCAGCTTTCGACTGCGGCTTCCGCTATTTTCTCCACAAGGAAAGCCCGGTTTTCTTCCGGATAAAGCAAGCCTTTTTTTTCTTCCGCAGAGAGCTTACTATATTTATCCGTTCTGTCGCGTATGTCCGGGGCCGTGTGGGCATGAGTGGCGTTCAATACGAGTTTATCCAGAGGGAAATCTTTGGATATTGTTTTAATTATTGCTTTGCTTTCCTCAATGAGCGGAGTCCCTATGCAAACGCTGTCACAGGAAACAAAGATGAAAGAATCTCCTGAAGTTTCTGATGATACCGCAAGGGCTGTTACGGAGAGCGAGTCCCTTATTTCCGAAGATATGCGCATATGAAATTGCCCGGCAAGGTTTACTTTGCCTTTCGGAGTGACATCCCTTGATGCCCAGCCGATTAAAATGTTCGATTTGGAGTCCATATCTTTTTCTTTCCTTGAATTCAAGTTTTCGGAAGCACAACCGCATATTGATAAGACAGCGGCAAATAAAAGTGACATTCTGAATAATCTCATTTTTCCTCCCATAATCCGTTGATTGTTTTCAAAGTTTCTTCAACGAGTTCCTGCCCGCCTTTTGAGCCGACTTCATTGCAGTAAACGCATGCGCTGTAACTGCCACCCGCTTCGGCGCGTTCCGTCGGCAGATATGTCCCGCCTCTGTCAACGCCTTTTCCGGCAAGCTGTACTATGAAAGTCTGAAGCGCCGGGCTTCTTGCCTCTACTCTGAGACCGTAATCCAGAAAAAGTTCGAAGGGATTTGTCGCAAAAACAATGTCGCCAAGCCTTATCACGTGAATCTCCACGGGCTGCTTCGGAAATATGCCTTTCTGCTGATTTTCATATCGCTCAACAACTGCTTTGCAACGGGCGAAACAACGTTCCTGATGCGATGTTAACTGCATAGTCTGAAACTGTTTAATCCATTCAAGATTTTTCTTATATTCCTCTTCATTGACGGCACGCTTGGAAAGATTGATTTCACTACAAATATGTTTCAGTTGCAAATCATTTTTCATATCTTTGGCCGCATACGGATATGTGTCGTCAAAGGCCGCTTTGATCCTCTGCGCTATCGCCATTCTCGAATCAATGCCTTTCAATTCAAGCATGCGCTGCTCGGCTTTTTTGTTGAACATCAGATGCGGCGACTGATCTCCGGCGGCGGCGCATTGTGGAAGTATAAAGAGTTTTTCGCCGTATTCTTTCCTTAAAAGCATCCTGACTTCATGCCAGAAGTCGGCGGAGACTTGAGATATGCCTTCAGTTTCCTGTGAAGGACAGACTATATTTATAATGGATCCCGTAAGTTTTTTATTCATATCAAAAGTGAAAAGGAATTGCACCGTATGGTCTTCATAACCTTCGATATGACTGAAAAACGGGTTGTCTGTTTTCCCGTACATGCAGGCGTTTTTCTCGATTTTCTGCCCGGGAAATTCCTTATAATCGGGCTGTTTTGAAAAATCCTCAAGATAAACCGCCCTGCGGTTCCGTCCCGCGACGGCATAACCCAATCCCCACGCGAGCATGCCCGGCTTGCGGTTGTTCCAACTTTCAATCGCCGCCTCCGCTATTTCGTCTGAAAGGAATTCTATGTTCTCCCTTGGATACAAGAGGTCTTTTTTCTCTTCATCAGTCAGTGCTTCATAGTTGTAATGACCTTCGCGCAAATCAGGGGCGGTATGAGTATGTGTAGCGTTTAAAACAAGCTTGTCCAAAGGAAAATCTTTGTATTTTGCTTTGATTATTTTTTTACTTTTTTCAATGAACGGCGTGCCGATGGCACCGGTATCGCAGGATACAAAAATGAAAGAATCTTCAGGGTTTTGCGAGGATACGGCAAGGGCTGTTACTGAAAGAGGATCTCTTATTTCCGTCGCTATGCGCATACGGAATTGTCCTGCGAGATTTACTTTGCCTTTCGGAGTAACATCCCTTGAAGCCCAACCGATGTGTAAACTGCCATCCTCGCTCATTGTTATTTCATCCCGTTTATTTTTTCAACATCAAGTTTATTTATGTTTTCAAAGACTTTAAGAAAGCCTTCGGCTACTTTTTCGGCCACATCTGTACGGTTCGGGGCCCTGAGCGGAACAGTCATGCCGAAGTGGCTGTAACAATGCTTCAGCGCGTTCGGATAATTTTCCGCCTTATATTCTACTCCGTCGCCAGCGCCCTTGCAAGACCAGGGGCATCCTCTGCCGTAAGCGTTTTTGGCTTTGAACACGGTCATGTCGGGGAGAATGAAGCTCTGCCATACGCCAACGGGAACGCCTTCGGCATTGAGAGCTTTCCTGACGGCGTCGCGCATTTCCGCGGGCTTGCCTTTCCAGCCAATCGCGTCCATGTCAATCCTGACGGTGTAGTTATACCAGTTGTGGGTATGGCCTGTTGGTTCGGTCGGAAGTATAAGGCCTTTTACGCCTTTAAGTTTTTTATTGAGTACCGCGCCGTTTTCGCGCTGTATCTTGAAATAACCGTCCATTTTTTTCAGTTGAGCGCGTCCCCATGCGCCGACGAGGTCGCTGCATCTGTACATCCAGCCGAGGGCATACGCATGATAGTCTCTAGATTCCACAGGTGTCCTAGTCTCACCGAAAGACCAGAGCATTTTGGCTTTATTGAACATTTCCTCATCATTGGTAACGAACATGCCGCCTTCGCCGGTGCAGAGGCATTTGTTCTGGTTGAAACTGAAAGCCCCGCAATCGCCCATAGTTCCTACCTTTTTGCCTTTGAAAAGAGCGCCGTGCGCCTGACAGGCGTCTTCAATGACTTTCAGTTTATGCTTTTTAGCTATCTTCATGACCTTTTCCATGTTTACGGCAAGACCGTGCAGATGGACAACTACAATCGCCTTAGTACGCGGGGTTATCGCAGCTTCTATTTTGCTTACATCTATGTTGATGGTGTCGAAATCGATATCAACGAATATCGGAATAGCGTTATGATGGAGTATGCATGTCGCGCTTGAAGACCATGAATACGAAGTAACCAGCACATGATCTCCCGCGCCTACGCCGGAGGCGAATATGCCCATGTGCAGCGCCGCCGTGCCGCTGTTTGTAAATATGGCGAACTTGTTGCCGTTCCACTGGGCAAATTCGTTCTGGAATTCCACACTGTTCGGACCGAAAGCGTGTTTAGGATTGTCCAGCGAAGCAAGTACCATCTGTTTATCGGTATCGTCTATCGGAGGCCAATCCCTGATCATGCCTTCCGGGATAACTCTTTTGCCGCCGTCTATTGCCAGTTTGCTCATTTTGAAATCTCCTGTAGTTTTTGAACTTATCCGGTGTTGCCGGGACTTTAAGACGGTTGCGACGAAGCGCAACCCTCCACGATTATACGTTAATTATCTATCCCGTGGAGGGATTTGCTTCGTCAAATCCGTTCCCCCGGATAACAATTTCCTATACAATTAAATTATACTTTCAATTATAGAAGATACCGGAGATATAGGCAATAGCTGATATACCGTAAAAAATTGCCATTACTTGTACTTTGTTGCGTTTTCAGGGTATCAGAGGAAAAAACATCCGTATTTTCCGCAAACGGAGTTGAGCGGCATTACAAAAAGGGACTCCGTCCCCTTGATTTAAGAGAAAGGACTGGAATATTTAGTTTCATAGGGAGAAACAACGGGATGTTTGAGGAAAAAATAACAGAATACTATCAGGGCCTTATAGACACGGAAGTCCCCGATGGGCCGCTTGCCAGGATGCTTCGCGTCTCAGAGTGTGAAAATAAAGTTCGGGAAGGCGAAACAGAAGACCCGACGGGAGACGCTGTCCACAGCCGTTGCGCGAACGGGAGGCTTATTCACAGATATCGCGACAGGGCGCTTCTGCTTGTTACGGACAGATGCCCGGCGCACTGCCGTTTCTGTTTCAGGAGAAGGCTTGTAGGAAAGACAATTCCGGATATAAGCGACAATGAGATTGAAGAAGTATCGAAATACCTTTCGCTTAACGAGGGGATAAAAGAAATCGTTCTTTCCGGGGGCGACCCGCTTTCCCTGAGCAATTCCAGGCTTCTTGAAATTATCGGCGCATTAAAAGCCAAATCCGGACTTTCAGTGAGGGTGCATACCCGTTACCCGGTATATATGCCATCCAGATGTTCTGATTTCCATGATGTGGCGTCACTGGTTGATACGTTCATGCTGCATGTGAATCATGCAAAAGAGATAACACCGCAATTCAAAAAAGCGGCGGCAGTACTTGGGGAAAGCGCCTTCCTCCTGAATCAAAGCGTTCTGCTCAAAGGGGTCAATGATTCCGTTGATGAACTCGAAGCGCTTTCAAGGGGGCTTTTCTCTGCTGGAATACTTCCAGCCTATCTGCATTATCCTGACATTGCGCCCGGCATATCGCATTTCAGGATACCGCTGAAAAAGGCCTTGGGACTGATGAACGCGTTGCAAAAACAGCTTTCAGGGTATCTTGTTCCCCGGCTTCTGATTGACATTCCGGGAGGGCAAGGCAAAGTCGTGCTATCGAAAAATCCGAGTTTCCCGCCCGACGGCAAAATTCTCCTGAAATCGCCACTCTCAGGAGAACTCAGAGAATACCTCGAAATAATCTGAAACAGTGCTTTTGTATTTTATCTGAAAAGCAGATATTGTATCTGTCTAACTGATGGAGTACAGATATATGTTATTCAGAAAAAATGGCGCTTCCTGTTTTGCATTCATAAGCTCTCTGTGTCTTGCGAATATCACGATGGCGGAAACTCTCCCTGCCCTGCCGGAAACGGACGGAGCTGTCGATATTCCGGCCCAGAAATCGCCTTATTACGGGGAAAGAACAATAAAAGTATATGTTTATTATCCCGGAAAAAGCATTAAAAACATAAATGAAAAAACAGGCCTGTTTCTCAGTCTTCACAATTGGGGAGGAACAAATTCCAGAGGCACTCCCGACCCGCTCGTTCTCTCTTCACGTTACAACACGGTCGCAATATGCGTGGACTATCTCCAAAGCGGCGTAAGCATGCCTTCCAAAGACGGACATCCCTATGATTTCGGATATCTTCAGGCACTCGACGCGCTAAGGGCTTTATACTATGTATATAACGGGCTTTCAGAAAAAGGAATTGCCTTTGATAAAAGCAGGCTTTACTGCACAGGGGGCTCCGGCGGCGGCAACGTAACGCTGATGTCAAACAAATTCGCGCCGCGAACTTTTGCCTGTATCATGGATTTGTCGGGAATGGCGTCCCTCAGTGATGACATAGCTTTCAATCTCCCCGGCGGAAGCAAACTCAACGCCTGTTACAGCAATGACCCGTCAAATAAAAATTACCTCGGAAAAGATGATCAGGAGCTCAGGGACACCGGAAACAAAGCGCATCTGGCAGAAATGAAAAAACTCGGCAACCGCTCAAAGATAGTCATCTCTCATGGAGTTGATGATTCCTCATGTCTGGCTTCAGACAAGAAGAGGGTTTTTGAAAACATGCTCGCCGCCGGACTCGACGCGGAAGCGCATTTCATAACCAAGGAAAATGTTGACGGAACTCTCATTAAGGACTCCGCTCACGCGGTCGGCAACAGGACGGACCTGCTTATTCATTTTGCGGATAAATACTTTTCGCCCTCAAGCGCGGAAATGAAAAGAAATGCCGGAAAATGCGATTTTGAACTGAGAGACGAAAAAGTGAAATACAAAACCGCAAAGGGTTCTTTCGTCATTTCATACGCAAAAGGATATCCTGAAGGTAATTTCATATCTGGTAAATAAGACGGAGCGCTATGCAGGGATTTAAAAATTTCGTTGTAAGAAACAAGGCCATTACATTTTTTTTCGTTGTACTTCTGACCGGTTTCGGATACTACTTCTGGCTGCATAGAAAACCCTACACACAGAACGCTTTTCTGATAGCCAATGTCCGTCCGATATCGCCGTTCGTTCCCGGCTACATAACGGATATATATGTCAAAAATAACCAGAACGTAAAGAAAGGCGAGAAGCTTTTCAGCCTCTATGCGGAACCCTACAAGCTGACGGTGGAAAAACTCCAGAACTCCCTTGACGCCGCGGAATACAACGTGAAATCCCTTGAAGAGCAGATGCTGAAAGACCAGGCAACGATAAAAGAAAAAACTTATCAGTATGAAAACGCCCAGTATCATGCGAAACTGGCGACAGACCTTTCACTAAAGGAAGCGGTGGCAATGCAGACCGCCGAGACCAGACAGAGGGAAGAACAGGCAGCCCAGGCAGCCCTTGAAATCGCCAAGATTTCAATGCTCGTAACACAACAGCAGTTGAATTCCGCAAAGTCCAACGTCAAAAGCATAAAAGCCGAATTCAGAAACGCCGAAATAGAGCTTGAAGAAACCACTATTTACGCCAATGGCGACGGGACCATCTGCAACATGTATATGTCCGTGGGCGCCTATGTTACCCCGGGGAAAGCGATATTCTCCTTTATAGAAACCGGCAAATGGTGGGTGCAGGCGAATTTCAAGGAAACAGAACTCGCTTACCTTAGAGAAGGACAGAAGGCGCAAATCAGGTTATGGCAGTATCCATGGAAAATCTTCAGCGGCACTGTCGATCAGATAGGCTGGGGCGTAAACCGCCAGTCCGAATCACGCGAAGCCGTGCCCGTGGTCGAAAGAGAAAACGAATGGTTCCTTCTCCCTCAGCGCTTCCCGGTGCAGATAGCCATAGACAATCCGGACCCTTCAACACCTTTCCATCTCGGCGGCAGCGCTTATGTAATCGTGGAAACCAAAACCAATCAGTTCAGCGAAATATTCTGGCAGCTCTGGAATTTCTTCTGATATGAAAATATTGACTTTTTCAAGAGATTTGCGGACTTACCTCTTACGGTGTGATCCGGGGCTTTTATGTCTGGCTGGTGCGTTAAGGTGCACATTGCCCAGTCTTGGCGCGCTTTTTGTCTGGGTTTATTTCAAGCCGCCGCATTCGGATATTCTCCTGCTTATGACGCCGGGTTTCCTTGCCATTCTCGCAGACCTGCATCATGACTGGAAAGGCAAAATAAGAATTGTTTTCGCGGCGTTTTTAATAATAGCAATCGGACAGTTCGGCATAAGCGTTCTCTACCAGACGAAATTCCTCATTCTTATATGGCTTTTTCTCGTGACATTCCTCAGTTTCATCTCTCCCTCGGGCAGACAGCCCGCGGCGTATGCCTCGGCCATGTGCGTCATAAGCCTTTCCTTCAGCGATCAGGGATGGCATATGGGTGTAAACCGAATCATAGAGCTCATTATCGGCTTTATCGCCGTGCTTATATCGCTTTTCGCTGTTTCATTCACGCTTTCAAGATTTCAGATGCGCTCGATTCTTAGAGGCTTTCTTTCTGAAATAAGGTTCTATTTCATGTCTGTCACAGGTTCCGGGAAACCGGCTGTTTTTTTCGCGCGGCAAGCGGAGGAGATTCTCAGAAACATCGCCTCCGTCAGCCTGAAAGCCAATAACATTATAAAAAAGGAAGAATACTTTTACAGAGAAAATATCCTATCCTCGGAAAAAGCCTCTCTCATACTGAACTATCTGCATTCATTTTCAAGAGACACGCTTTTTCTGGAAAATTTCAGAGAGCAGAGGGAGCTTATAGAAAAATATATTCCGCTGACATTTCCAGTTTCAGAAAGCATAACGCAACGGCTTGCCGGGCTTCTGGAGAGTCTGAAAAAAAGTTTTCCTCCGTCAATCACTGATTGCTCCGCCCTATATGAAAAATGGAGGGAAGAATATCAAGGCGCGAAAAATAGAAAAGAGCTTCCGCCCTCCGCTGAGGAAATCGTTTACGGGTTTGAATGTCTGATTAAAGACATTTGCGAAATGGAAAAACATCTTCAGAACAAGGCATCGGAATTGTGAGGAACAATGGCGGCAGATAAAAATACGCGGAAATACCATGAGGCCTTTAAGATAGCCGTTGCCATAACGGCAGGCACTTTCATCTATCAGTTTTTCCAACTTCCTTACGGGCACTGGATGCCGCTGGCCATAGCTTTCATTTATGTGGGAGGAAAAACCCAGGGCCTGGTCATGAAAAGAGCAAACGACCGCTTCCTTGGAAACCTTTTCGGACTTCTTTTCGCCGGTCTTTTCGCGAGCCTTCTCATGTCATGGGATTACCGCTGGGGATATATACTTCCGGCTATATGGTTCGGGGCTTTTTACTTTTATTTTCTCATGGATTACTGGTACTTCATAAGACAGGTTTTTCTCTCGGCGTTTGCCGTCCTTCTGGTAGCCATAATGAATCCGGCCCATGAAAATCTCAATTTGTGGGAGACGATGTTTGACAGGATGATATGCGTTGTTTTCGGCGGCATCGTCCTGCTTATCTGTGAATTTACAATTTTCAGGGAATCCACAAGCGTTAAATCCGATATCATCGAAATGGCCGGAAAGTTTTTTTATGACTGTTCAGAATACATAATTTCGGTAAGCGAAAGATATTTGAAAAAGGAAAATATCAGATACGAATTCTGGCCGGAACTGGCTTCGGTATCTGAAAAGTACAGCGCCGGGAAAAAACTTTACTCTTCTCTGGAAAACGAACTGGGCCATGATATAACACAGAACGTTCACTACGAAAAATTCTATGACCAGATGAGAAAAATATGCGGACTGCTGCGTTCCATGAAATGCATTGTGAATCATCCCGGAGAATATAATATGACCGAAGGTGACAGCATGAAAATCCGCAAAGCTTCAGACGTTTTATCAAAAAGCTTCAAGGCTCTCCTGGAACAGAAGACACAATGGGTTTCCGTAAGGGAAAAACTCCTCGATATATTCAGAGGCGCACCATACCGGGAAAACGCTTCCTTTCCTGAACTTCTCTTTACCGAAAAAATGATGGAAACGGCGGACTGCGCCGATAAAATGCATGAAATCCTCAGCTCTCTGCCTCATGCGTAATTTAATGAGCGGATTTATTTAACAATTCTCTTGAAAAAATAACAGGATGAGATTTTATTAGCGTTCATGATATTAAAACCATTACAGATGACCGATCAGCTCAGGACTGGCGTGGAATTGATAGACCGCCAGCACGAGGAATTCTTTGCGCGCGCCAACCAGTTACTAAAAAAATGCAACAGAACTGACGCGTTGAACGAAAACGAGATTAACCAAACACTTGATTTTATCTGGATTTACATAATTGAACATTTCGCGACGGAAGAAGAACTGATGAACAATTATGAATATCCGGCCGTCGAAGTACACAAACGCGCGCACGCAAGTTTCAAAAAACGGTATATGTCTTACCGGGAACAAATACAGAAATCCGGGATAGAACAGGATACCATGAAAAAACTTATGTTTTTCATGCGCGACTGGTTTTTCCGCCAGATAGTTACACATGATATAAAAATGGCTGAATTCCTGAAAAGTGAAATCAAAGTCAACACAGGATTGAAAGCCCGCCTTCAGGAACTTATGTCAAAGTTCTTTCCAAGCGCATAGGCAGAATGCGTTTCACCCCGCATAACAGTTGGGCGTCATTCTGCTGTATTTCTTCAAGGTATACCTCCCTGAAATGAAGACGGAGTTGCGTCCTTATTAAAAGGCTCGACTTTCTTCCTCTCTTTTTCATGTCATCTTTCTGCGAGAGCGTTTTTCCAGATGAGGTATTTCCTTTCAAAGGGAAGCGAAGCGTTCGCCGGACTGCTGGAAGGAAGAACACAAAGTTCAAGTTCCGGGATTTTCATTTCCGCCGTGTGCTTGATAAAAAGCCTGTGTGCCGTCTGGCCGTTGAAAAAAACTTTTCCGATATATCTGTGTTTTTTGAGAAAGTTTTCAAAGTCATTGACTTCAACATTATGGATATCCGAATCCATACTGCCCTCCCTGTGACAGGAATGCACAACATCCCATAACGCGACTTTATTTTTTCTCAGGGCATTGAGTTTTTCTTCATAAGGAATATTTTTTGGAAAATCAAAAATACGTCCCATAATATCCCAGAACTTATTCTGAGGGTGCGCGTAATACTGTTGTTTTCGCAGGGACTCTCCACCCGGCATTGAACCGAGAATCAGCAAAAGAGCGTCAGGAGAAGAAGACGGCGGAAATGAAAAAATCTTTTTGTCATCTGTTTTTTTCACCACTTGCGCCTTATCATGTCTTTCGGCGTTATATGATTCTGCCATTGGCGTATTTCACGGATGCCGTATCTCGAAAAAACTACTTCTATAAGGTCAAAACGGTAAACCACCGAGGGATTTTCTATTTCCCTGAGATAATGCGTTCCTGCCCTGCGAATGCGTTTTTTCTGCTCAGTCGAAAGACCTCTTGCCGGTCTCGCGTTTGTTTTATCCCTCCTGCTTTTGACCTCCAGAAAAACAAGTGTCGCGCCGTCCCTGGCGACAATGTCGATTTCCCCGTAGGAACATTTATAATTTCTGGCAAGGATATCATAGAACTTTGATTTTAGAAGTCTGCAAGCGGCGTTTTCTCCGGCAGTGCCGAGCCTGAGATGTTCAGCCCTGATTTTTCCGAAAGGCTTTATCATAACTCATCCTTCTTCACCACCGCCGCTGCCAATTGTAAAATGAAGGAAAAGAGTAAGTATGATGGAGATGGATGAAATCCATATGACAGCCATACCTCCTGAAAAATATCCGTCGAGCCTTTCGCAAAAATTAAACGGCGCCGACCATGAATATATAGTCTTTGAAAGGAATTTGGAAAGCATACCGGTAGCCGGCATGGCAAGAAGCATTCCGATTATCACCCACACCGCGTAACTGCGCCCGGAGGCGGCTGACGCGACAGCGCTTGAGGGAAAAAGCCCGCAGATGGACGCTCCGACGCCCGCCAGTATTCCGCCGCTCAGCGCGCCCCAGAAGTATACGGGCCTGAAATTTATATTAACCAATTCCAGTCTCTGGGCAAAATAAAAGAGGGCCGTTCCCACGGAAACCGAGACTAAAAATGTTTTAAGAAAAGAAGCGTCTTTCAGATTAAAGATATCCATGAGGGTTTTGCGCCATGCAAGGCCCGACTTTATCAGTAGAATGCCGAAGAGGATGCCCAGAACTATTCCGGCGGCTATCCTGTAATTTCCGCTTAACGCCAATGGATGCATTTCAATCGCCTCCTTTTTTGCCTTTTCCAGCTTCCCCGGCCTTGAGTGAGAGAAGGAACGTCGTCAGCCCCCCGAATATCAATGCGGTCAGAAGAAAAATCCACGCCCCAGTGGAAAGCTGTATTGCCGCCGCCCACTGTCCGAGAAATGAATCCCCGGCAAGTTGAAGCCCCAGCATTACCAGAAAACCGCCCGCAATCCCCTGAAGCGGAGTAATAACGGAAAAGCCTACAAAACCTTTTGAAGAACCGCCTTCGGGGAAAATCTTGAATTTCCATTCTCCGCCAACTATTGAAGCTATAAGCGCGCCAATTAAAATTCCGCCGAGAAAACCTGTCTGCCAGTCAAGCATCGGCAATTCATCTATACGCCGTTTATAAATGAAATCCCGGCAATATTCTGAAAGCATCAGGTAAGCATCACTCATTCCAACAGGCGTATCAAGGATGTAAAGGGTCAGGACAAAAAGAAAAGCGATAACAACACCTGAAATATAGAAAGACCATTTACCTGTTATAAATTTTATCATAGAGTTTTATCCTCAAACGGGTTTAGGGAGAAGTTCTTTAAGTTCGGGACGTATAAGCACCTGTCCATGACACATCGCCAGCGCCAAGGCATCCGTGGCATCCAGAGGTATGTCTTTTATGTTTATCCCCAGCATCGAAGAAATAAGAGCGGCAACCTGTTCTTTTGAGGCCGAGCCGTTTCCGGTAGCGGCCCTCTTGGCGGTTTTAGGGGAATATACGTAAACAGGCACGGAGGCTTCAGCGGCTATGGTAATCACCGCGCCTCGCGCAAGGCTCAAGATCATGGCGGTTTTTATATTTCTGCTGCAGAAAGCGTCTTCCAGTGATAGGGCCTCCGGCTTGAATTGCGAAATCAACTGCCTCACGCCTCCGGCAAGACGCCTGAGACATTCACTGTGAGGAAGTTTGGCGGAATTGGAGATAACGCCGCAGTCCAGAATGCGAATATCATTCAGGGATCGGAAATCCACAGCCCCGTAACCGGTACAGCGGATAGCGGTATCTATTCCAAGCACAATCATCGGTAAAAGGTTCCGGTTAAAAACAAGATAAGCTTTGTTTTTCCATCTGGAAACAAAGGGTGTTTCCATCAGGTTTTATTATTTCTGTTCCAAGCTGTCGAGAATTTCCGAAGCTATGTCAAAATTTGAATAGACAGCCTGCACGTCATCGTATTCTTCAAGAGTATCAACAAGCCTGAGTATCTGATTTGCCACGCCCGGTTCTTTTATGCCCACGGTATTGCTCGGTTTCTGAACTATGCCGGACTCTTCGGTTTTTATTCCGGCTTCTTCAAGCGCCTTGGCAATGCTGTCGAATTTTTCAGCCGGGCCCCAGACTTCGGCGACATCTTCATCGACTTCTATACTTTCGGCGCCCGGGTCGATTACTATTTCCATGAGCTTTTCTTCATTGGCGTTTTCGCCCATTATGACAAAACGGGCTTTGCGGCTGAACATCCACATGACGGCGCCGCTGCCGGAAAGATTTCCGTTATTTTTATCAAAAATAGAACGCACGTCGCTGGCAGTCCTGTTGCGGTTATCCGTAAGGCATTCGACGATAAGCGCCGCGCCGCCGGGGGCATAGCCTTCGTAAACAATCTCCTCAAAAGTGGCGCCGCCGAGTTCGCCCGCGCCTTTTTTTATGGCCCTATCTACATTTGCGTTAGGCATATTGACAGACTTCGCCGCATTCAGAGCGGTACGCAAACGGGGATTCGCCGTCGCATCACTGCCGCCGGTTTTAACGGCAATCATTATTTCCTTGCCGAGGCGGGAAAAAACCCTGCCTTTTCTCTTATCGGAAGCCGCCTTCTTATGCTTGATATTAGCCCATTTGCTGTGTCCAGACATACGCGAACCTTTCTGAATTTTTCTGAATTTCTTAATTGTTCAGGCACAAAAAATAACATGGTAACTCATAAATGCAAAGCAATATCACAAGGCAGGCGTTTTTTTTCTTAAAAGAGAAGCGTAAACCTGCCATGTCAACAACAACGCAGTCTTCTGAAAATTAAAAGAATCAGTAGTAAAATTTTTACCGGCCCTAAACCTATCTCTGGGAACGCAGCCAGTTATCAACGATGGAACGGAAACGGTTTCCGCGCTCCATGTAGTTTTTAAACATGTCCATGCTGGCGCAGGCAGGGGCAAGAAGCACGACATCGCCGCTTTTCGCCTCTTCGCAGGCGGCTGTAACGGCCTCATCAAAACCGTTGAAAAGCTGACAGTTGACTATATCTGAAAGAGCGGCGCTGATTTTATTTTTGCATTCGCCCATTATGAAAGCTGTTTTAATTCTGGAGGCCTCCGCGCGGATAAGGGAAAAATCCATATCTTTGTCAAGCCCGCCCAGGATAAGACAGACATTTGAAGTACCGCCAACAGTACGCAGAGCAACAACAACTGCATCAGGATTCGTAGCTTTAGAATCATTGATATACCTGACGTCATCGCTTTCGGCTATTGTCTCAATCCGGTGAGGGCCTGTGCCAAAACTGGATATCGCGTCTTTCACTCTGTCGTTAAAAAGCGCGTCGGCGGGGAAGAAAGAGCAGAGCAGAGCAAGTGAAGCCATTATATTTTCAGCGTTATGCACACCCTGCAAAGAAGTATCGGCCATGTTTATAAGCGGCCTGACACCTTTTATGCCGCTGAAATAAATGATGCCTTTTTTGTAGAAAAAATCCGCGTTTTCAGACATTGAGGAAAAGGTATGCGGAGAAAGATATTCAGGAACATGCTTATTCCAGTACTGCGTCAATATCTCGTTTATGACCAGATTATTTTCTTCCGTCATATTTTTAAATATGCGGAACTTTACTGCCGCGTATTCCTCGAAACTTTCGTATCTGTCGAGATGGTCAGGTGTAATATTGAGAATGGCGGCGGCTTTCGGGCAAAATTTATCACAGCGCTCAAGCTGAAAGGAACTCACCTCAACAACAAGGCATTCGTGAAAAGAGGAGCTTTTAACGCTTTCGCAAAGCGGTATTCCTATATTTCCGGAGACATCGGCCTTGATGCCCACTTCGCGGAGCAGATGGGCCATAAGCTCGGTAGTAGTGGTTTTCCCGTTAGTCCCTGTTATCGCTATTATCGGGCATTTGCAGTGGCGGAAGCCAAATTCCAGTTCACTTATAATTGGAATTTTCGTATCAATTGCCTTCTTCATCAAGTCCGACTTCAACGGTATGCCGGGGCTTGTTACTATGAGAGTGGATTCTGCCATTTCATGGTTGTGCGGAAGACAGTCCTGGGGAAGTTTTTCATCAAAAACCGAAACCGAATAATCCATGGACGCGGCAAGGTCCGCCGCCGCCCTGCCGCTTTTGCCATATCCGAGTATAGAAATTTTATCCATAATACCGTTTAATATATACCGTATTCCGATTTTTTACAGGGGAAATAAATTTATACGGCATTCAGGAAAAGCCTTCGGCTTCTGAGTAATAAAATCGTGATTATCTGCCCTGTCTCTTTTTATTTTCGTCTGAAAGCATAGTAGGTTTTTTTATTGTAACAAGGAAGGTTTTAAGAAGATTTTCGTATCCGGCTTTGGCCCTGTTATAACGCTCAGTAAGGTTTCTTTCTGAACTTACCTCCATTTCATTCTTCCATTTTGAAATAGAACTCATAATCTGGCTGACTTTGCTGAACCATCTTCTGTCTATTCTTGAAGCTTCTTCAATATAAGGATGCTCGGACCAGATAAGATACATCTGCGCGTTAGCAGCCCATTCTATGCCTTTGAATTTCTTGTATTTCTGGATTGCCTCCTCATTTCTCTGCTTAACCGTATCGGAAAGACTGCGCATGTCAAATTCTTCTCTGGAGGGATATTTTATCTTTTGGACTTGCAGTTTATTTGTAGATTTATCTGTAGTTTTATTTGCCGTATTCTGAGCGGAAATCAAAAAGGGCAAAGAAAAAAGACTCATCAGAAAGAAAAACTTCATCATATTCATACCGGTTAAATCCTTATTGTTCTGAAGGAAGGTATTCAAACCTTACTATTTTAAATTTGCCAGTCGCGGGATCACGAACAACCCTTGCCATGATTTTCTGTTCAGCCAGAATTTCATCAGCATACAGTTCATAAGTGCCAGAGACAAGAGCTGTAGCCGAGGTATCAAGATAGAGGCCGGTATCGGCGGCATCTCCATCACCATTTAAATCTCTTCCGGCAACAACTTCACTTGCCCTGTGACTGGCGTCACTGTTGTCATCGGCAAGCCCGTCCCCATCCAAGTCTTTTTTTACCATTACTCCGCCGAGATCCTTTATAGACTGAGCTATGGCTATGATGGTGAATTCAGTAACGGTTTCAGCCTTGGTAAGGTTTATGAATTTGCCGATAATGGCCTCTTGTTGCGCGTCATTGCCTTGAGTGGCTACGGTTCCACCTGTAAATGTGGGAATGCTCGCGACTTGAGCGCGGTTCTTATATTTTGTCGCGTCTGCCGCTGTGGTAAGGGCAGTAACGAGAGTATTAGCTTTAGCCTCATTAATTTGTGTGGAAGCGGGCTGCGCCCCAGGGTCAGAGTAATAATCGCTGGCATAGTGGGTTCCCACATTATCGACATATATATTCATAAAAAGCGCTCTCAGAACATCTTTTTCCTCTTGTATATTTTGATTCCCATTCAAATTAATTTTGCCATAAGTGTAATTATCGGAAGTCATTTTAACCATATCAAGAATATTGGCATCACCATTGCTGTAGGTACTGGGTGTACCGGTGCTGTAATATTTCTTGAGATTAATAGTTTCCCACGCCGCGCCCCTGTGAATTGCGCCAAGTTCCCAAGGGGACTGCATCGGGCCATTCCTGATAAATGCAGTGGAAACATTATACGGTTGGGCGGCTGTTTCAAGATCTTTATTACCACCGGGGTTTGGATTGCAAACGGTATTTACAGCAACGGGGGTTATTGTCCCATTAACGGCATTACTTGAAGCGATGGTCCAGTCGGTTTCAAATGTATTCTGCCTAGGGTCATTGACGGAATAATCAATATAGCGGGAACCCGTTGTAGTATTGGTACTCACTGCGGGAGCAACTACGCGGTCGGCGGCGGCCAGTTCAGCATTTGAACCTGTCTCGATATTTGAAAAATCATAAAATATGGCGTTGTTTGCAGTATTGACGAGTTTCACGTACAGTTTGTCTATCCATACGTCAGTGACACCGCATGTGACAGCAGTGGCTGTAGCAACGGTATAGGTGTTTAAGACCGGACTTATTGTAATGGTGGCAGCAGTTCCTTTTTGATATTCCTTGTCTCCTATTGTAATATCCAGTGTAGCAGCCTGGTCTGTAAAAGCTACAGTAGCTTCAGCACCGGCTGGCCCGGGATTCCATTTATACCCCCCGGAAACCGTAATAACCGCCCTGGCTGAAACAGGATTATCCCCGGAAACGCCGTCATTGTCAGTATCGTACATATTAACGAGTTCTAAATCAATAGCCTTGATCGTTACGGTACAGGTATATGTATCATTGGGCGCCCCGACAGTACGCTGAACAAGCCCCTCAAACTGGAGATTTATTTCATTTATGTACGGGCATTGTTCCAAGCCGACATAGGTAGTACTGGCAGGAGCGGCATCTGCATAATCAGTAGTCGCGGAACAATCGGAATCACAATAATCAATAATATTGGCGGCAATCTGGTTTTTGCAGGCGGCGGCACTGCCCATGCCTCCTGCGTCCGTCCAATTTTTCAGCCATTCAATGCCGCTGGTTGCGTCAAAGGCAGCAGAGAAAAGATTAGGAGTAGTGCCGCTGGCACCGATAAGGATGTTAATGCCTGTAGCTCCCTGCATCGTAGTATCCCAGTCAGTTCTCGCCAGATTAAAGCGGTGGTGCAATTCTGTGGCTTTTTTAATACTATCGGCATCAAGATCTTTCCAGTAGGCTTCCGGATCAGGGGGATTGTTCACAGTAAACCACTTCCGAAACTCCTGCATCTGAACATCTGTAGTAATGCCCAGTTTAGAAAAAAGCCTATCCATATCCGGCCATCTGCTACCGGCAGTGAGCAATCCCGGAGTAGCCGCATTAGTAGCACTCAGATTACTGACATTGGCTACGGAAAGATTGGTTGCGGAAGGGGAAAGGTTCTGTATGTTTATTTCACGTACTTCACGGCCGGGGCGTTTTTCGTTCGCGCCGTTTTCATTAACAACTGAGCCGGCATAACCAACATAATATCCCGAATCAACTGTAACGGACGGATCAAGCTTTACTGAATTGCTCCAAGCGTAATAGGCGATCCTTCCTATTATTTTATCCGTAGCCGCTGCGGATAAACCTTCTTTGACGTAAAACCAGTGGAGGCTGTTATTGGCGTTTGTAATACCGTTCACGATGGTTTTTTTATTAGTGGTGTCAAAGCCAAGCATAGTCTCACCGTTTCTAGTGGTGGCTATATGGTTGATGAAATCAGTTGTGGGACTGGCCCCAACATAACTATACACATCGTAATAAGCAGTAAAAGCACTTGTGGTTTTATAAACATTGTCGATAATTCCTATGGCCCTGTTCACAGCGGACTGGGCAAGAAAACGAGCGGCAGCGCGATTGTCCGTATTTACCGCGACTTTCCGTTCAATAATTGAATTTGAGGCAAAGGAAAGAGCCAGCACGAGAAGAAGCGAAAGCATTCCAAGCGAAAAAAGCAGAGCTATACCCCTGTTGTCTTTTTTCATTTTTTCGAGATATTTCTTTAATTTTTCCATAGTTTGTCTCTTTTATATTACTTTTATTTGCCCACCTTGGAGGGGCTATTAAGCGCAATCCTCCATGAAATCTTCAGTTTGCCGTCTGGCCTTTTTCTCCCAATATCACCATCCGCGAAAAAGTCCTCTCATTATTCTGCCTGAAAGTTTTAGTGGTACTCGAATCGCTTGAGGAATCGCCGCCGCCACTGGGCATAGCAACCCATTTAATGTAACTTTCCCTGTCCAGAAGAGTAAGATCTATCTTAACGCTGTAAGGAAAAAATCCGGGAGTCGCGCTAAGAGAATTCATATTCTTGTCATAACATGAAAACTTCAATCCCGTAACATAGGGAATAACCTGCTGCGCCGTATCAGCAGTGCTGAAAACCGCAGCCGCGACTCCAATACTGCCGGAATTCCGGTAGAAATCCCAATTTGCCGTATTGTCCAAATTGGCGTCAGTTTTCTCGCCGGTACAGGTAACCATAAGATAATTCAGGTTTGCAGCTGTTCCAACATAGTACTGCATTTCACAAAGCCTGGAAATACAATTTGTATTAGGAACTCTTCCGGAGGCCGTAACAAAAGCTATTTTATCATAGGAAGTACTCGGATCATTCGCAGTATAAAGGAAAGGCACCCTGTCCCACTCATAAAAAGCGCACTGTAAATCACGGGACATCAAATCCATCGCTACCCTGGCGTTTTCATACATAATATTTTTCTGCCCCGTGCCTGTCCATATTTTCTGGGCCGCGCCAAAAAACTGCATGAGGGCCAGCATCAATACAGTAAAAACGGCCATTGAAACAAGCACTTCAAGGAGGGTAAATGCTCTGATTTTCCTATTTTTTTTCAAGAGAAACGTCTCCGCTTTTTTAAAAACTGATTAAGGACTCGGATTAAATATTTCAAGAGAATAATAGCGTTTTTCCCTTTGCGCATAAGGCTTTTCTATCGGCCAACTGACTTCGACATGAAGTTGCGCCCCGTACTGATAAGTCAAATTATAGGAAGTCCCATACACATAAATTCCCGTAACCTGTGTTTTCCATACCTTTACGGCTGCCATGAAATCAGTGGCACTGGCTGAACCCTGAGTAATTTTGTACAATCCACTTGTGGGACAGGTATAAATACTTGAAATGGCTGTTGCCGACCATGAAGTGGCTCCATCATCATTTGTCGGAACGGTCTCTGTAATTATTCCTCCTCCTGCCGTGGTTGATATGTTGGTGTTCCAATCATTGTTGCACTGCATGGAAACATAATTCAGAAACTGATTTGCGATATCAGGGGCATAATTGTTTCCCACCGCATCACGCGAAGCATTCAGGGCCACAGGAAAAAGCGACATAACTCCGGCAACGCCTATACCTATCACCGCAATAGCCAGGGTGATTTCAACCATGTTGAAAGCTTTTTTAATTTTGTTCATAGGAATATGCTGGCCTCCCGGTAAAGAGGTTCATGGTTATGGAAGCGATGTTGGAAGTATTCATCTGAGTTACGGTCGTACCGTCAATTTTAGCTTCCTGAAAAGAAAGCACAGGAACCGTTGTGTTCTGAAGGGAACCGTAAGGACTGAAAATCAGTGAATTGGCTACAGTAGCGGTACCCGAAGCTATATCATCTATTTTAACACTGGAAACCGATATGGGATTTGTAACACTGTTTATAGCTACGCCAGTCGGCAACTGCTGCCAGTCTTCCCCTTCCGCCCAACTGCTGAAACTATATGTGCCAGCAACAGCCTTGGTAACATAACCTATTCTGTACTGGAAATAAGGAAATCCACTTGGAAATCCAGCATCCGTCTGAGGAAAAAACACAGCCACATATCTATTGCTGCTGATTGCATAAGCCCTGGCCACGCCCAACTTGCCGCCCACCTGTCTTATGGCGGCATCAAGTCCCTGCCCCTTCACCATCTTTTCAAATGCCGGAAGCCCTATGCCCAATATTGTCGCTACTATTGCCATCACAACGAGCATTTCCACAAGGGTATAAGGAGCTCTCAAAAATCTGAATATTTTATTCCTTTTCAATTTCCCTGACTCCTTCCATTTTGCATTCCGCATTCTGAAAATTATCTCCATGAACAGACATCGTCATATCCTTTACCCTCACCAAACATAGAATTTCTTCCGCCATCGTCAATTTTATTTGGCCCCAGTGAATAAATCAAAACAGTATTGCTGTAAGGCGCAGAGGGCGTAACGCACGCCGGAACCGCCCCCGCAGCATCAGCGGATGTTATAGCTCCATCATAGTTAGTATCCAAATATATCCTGAAAAGATTACCCCAGGGGTCCTGAAAATCGCCTTTTTGCGCATTTGTCATAGTTCCTGATACATCTGTAGTATAATTGCCATAATTACTCGGCACTTCAAGAAACCTATTTTTCTTGCCGTTTACATCTCCTACAGTCGTATTTGGCCCCTGAACACATGTCAAATAGGCAAAAAACTGTCTGTAATTAGAAGCATTTGAAACCATATTACCAAAACTGGGAAGATATCCGTAAATGGCTTCGTACTGTTTTATAGCAACATTGATAGAATTCATTTGAGACTTAGTTTTTGTAATCTTGGCTGTTGTCGGATATTTTAAAACTACTGGTATAAGAATTCCCATGAGAATAGCAATAATCGCTACGACAACGAGAATTTCCACAAGCGTAAAAGGAGCTCTCAAAAATCTGAATATTTTATTTCTCTTCATTTTGCTCCTGTATTTATTCTCTTTGGAGGGATTTGCTTTGTCAAATCCGCCCGCAAAGCGGGATTTATCAATGGGACTCCGTCCCCCGGTTGCGACGAAGCGCAACCTTTCACGATTTCACCTACTTTTCATTTCATTACGCATTCTTTACTTCCTCTTCGCAAACGAAGTTGAGCGAAGATAATAAAAGTGACTTCGTCACCTCCACGAACAAACATCGTCTGTCCCCTTGGCGCCACCGAAAATAGAATTATTTCCGCCATCATTAGTTTTATTAGGCCCCAGAGAATAAATCAAAATGGTTCCGTTAAACGTAGTACTGACACATGCAGGAACTGAACCTGCCGCATCAGCGGATGTTATCGTTCCGTCATAGTTAGTATCTAAAAAAATCTGGAAAATATTGCCCCAGGGATCATAAAAATCACCTACCTTGGCCCCAGTTACGGTTCCTTTTACAGCTGTAGTTGTCGTCCCGTAATTACTGGGAGCTTCAAGAAATCTGACTTTTCTGGCATTCACATCACCTGTGGCTGTCCCCGGTCCCTGTGCGCATGTCAGATAAGCAATAAGCTGTCTATATCTATCGGTGTTGGCGTTGCTGTTGTCTGTACTACTGGGCTTTGCGGTAGAAGCGTTTTGCAAGGCGCCGAAAACGGGTAAATACCCATAGGTAGATTCATACTGTTTCATCGCGGTAACCATGGCGTTCATCTGGCCTTTGGCTTTGGTTACTCTGGCTTTTTCCTGAACTTTCATGACTGCCGGTATCAAAATACCCATTAAAATAGCGATAATCGCAATCACAACGAGGAGCTCGATAAGCGTAAATTTCAGTTTTCTCAGCTTTTTTCTCATTATTGACATCTCCACTTACTTGAGGAATAAGCAACCGGGAAAAACAACTATTGGGACTCCGTCCCTTTCCGTGCTTCGCTTCACTCAGTTTTTATTTTTTATATTTAACACCGCTAAATTACATCTTTATAGTCTTTATTACCAATGTTTTTTAATAAAAACCATCTAGCTTTTCATCAGAGCATATTTCACGCCATTTGCCCCTGATTTTATTTTTTAACCACGGAACACACAGAAAACACGGAAAAAACTAAAATTTTAAGAAATGCCTTTTAAAATTCCGCATTCCGTCTTTCTTCCGTGTTTTCCGGCCCCGAAGGGGCTTTTATAATGGGACTTCGTCCCTTCCGTGGTTAAAAAATTACTTATTCGTGAAATTTGTAATGTCATCGCCCTTGCCCCAGGAGCCTTTTGCGGCAGAGGCGGTACCAAAATTAGCGTCTGAGACAGCCACAGCATCGCCAAGTTTGGCGTCTGAGCCCAATGAACCTATATCAAATGAAGTCCTGTTGAAAAGTCCGGGACAACGGTAATATATGGGAGAACCGAACGTGTCAACCAGCCAAGAACGATTTGGAGCACCTGCGTCTTTCTGAGTATCTGCCGCCTTCAGGCTTTCGCCATCAATCATCAGGTTGAAAGCCGGATAATCAAGGTAAAAAGCGCAAACACGGGAAGTGGCGTGAATCTGATTCCTGCCAACGTTGACATCAGTCCAGTCCCCAGAAGATATTGCCGGTATATAATAGCCGTATTTGGATTTATAATTTTCAAGGGCGACTTCGACTTTTTTAATGAGTGCTCTGGTCTTGGATTCGGCGGACTTGCTGCTGGCATACTGGAAAACACCGATGGAAAGACCGAGAAGGACGGAAAGAATAAACATCACCGCGAGCAGTTCGACAAGCGTTACAAATGAACGCCTTGACTTTGTTTTATGCCAAATCATAAGGCCCCCATAATAAATTCAGTTTAAATGACCTGAAAGGCCGACCACACCCTGCCATAGGAGATTATATCACATAAATGCTCAATTTTCAATTACTTAACAATTCAAACAGCGACAAAGAATCAGAAAAAAAGCCCAAAAAATCCATTTTCTCCAATTTTCTCCAATAAAATTCTATTTTACAGCTTTTTCTCTTATCGGATAAATTTTTTATACATTTTTAGTATTTTGAGGTCCTGCATTTTCGCATAAAAGATAATTTTGAGTTATAAATATCCTGAAATATGGATTTTACGCATAAGTGAATTATATTAAATAAACTTTATGTCTTTTTATTTGTGAAAATTCCGGGAAATTAAGGAAATATGCGTTTTCAATGTCCATTTTGCCGCGGAATAGTGGCGGTTGAAAATTCAGACTTGGGTATAGATGTGCAGTGCGGTTACTGCGGAGAAATCGTTACTGTCCCCTATTCGCGGGTTGCCACAGGCGCGGTTATAGCTGATTTTATCATACTTGAGGAACTCGGCAGAGGCGGCATGGGAGTAGTTTATCTCACGCATCAGATTTCTTTGGACCGTCCGGCAGCGCTCAAGGTACTTTCCGATACTTACGCGAACAACGCGGAATTCGTAGTCAATTTCATCAAGGAGGCAAGGGCCGCCGCTAAACTCAATCATCCTCACATTGTACAAGCTTACGCGGTTGGTGAAGACGAAGGCATTTTCTATTTCGCGATGGAAAATATCGACGGCGAAACAATGAAGAATGTCATAAAGCGGGAAAAAGTTATTTCCATCGACAGGTCGATTACCATTATCCAGCAGATAGCTGAAGCTCTCGATTACGCGTGGAAAGAGCAACGCTTAATACACCGTGACATCAAGCCGGACAATATAATGCTCACAAAAAATGGCCGGGCAAAACTCGCTGACCTCGGTCTCTCAAGAGTGGCCGGAGAAATTGATGACTCTAATGATGATGAAGTAATGGGCACTCCTCAGTACATCAGCCCCGAACACCTCACCGGGGCCCCTATGGATATACGCAGCGACATTTACAGTCTGGGCGCGACATTCTACCACTTTGTAACTGGAAAATTTCCTTTTGAGGGAAGGACCGCTTCCGAAATAGCCAGAAAACATCTCGACGAAAAACTCGTTCCTCCAAATGAATTCAATCCTGATGTGCCTGAGTCCGTCAGCAAAATCGTAGTTAAAATGATGGAAAAAAGCATCAAGGACCGCTATCAGGACGCAGCTGAACTCGTTGATGATTTGAGAATGGTACGCAGAAGTAAACTTCCATCTTCTTCTTCAGGAAACATAACCGGCTCTTTTAAAAGGTCAGGCTCAAAGACCGAACGGGCACTTCAGTTGAGAAATACCAAAGGAAGCAAAACCGGACAGTTCAATGTTTCTAAATCGGCAACTTCCGATATTCTGAATAAAAATCTTTCCGGCTCCGGGAGTCACAGCTTCAATGCCTCCGGAAATCCGGAAGAAACTCTGTACATGACCAATACCGGAAAATCTTCAAAGGCCATAATCATTACGCTGCTGGTGCTTATAGTCGTTCTCATCGCGGGCGGCGCTTCAGCTTATTTCATCTACAAGCAGAAAGAAGCCAAAAGGCTCGAGGAAATCACAAGAAAAGAAGAGCTCGCGAAAAAAGAGGAAATAGCGAAGAAAGAAGAGCTTGCGAAAAAAGAGGAAATAACAAAAAAAGCCCAGGAAGAAGCTTCCAAAAAGAAAATGATAGAGCCCCTCCCTGCCAACGCAACACCGTTCATGAAAAAAATGCACGAAATACTCTCCTTCATAAACGCGAATCCAAATAAAGAAGGTGAATTTCTTAAGAAATGCGAAGAACTTTTTTCCTCTTCACTGGTTCCATTCGGACAGGATGAAAAAGATAAACTGAACGGGCTGAAGGGGCTTTACGTGGAAATCGACGAAAAAAGATTGGACAAACTGAGAAAAGCCGCAAAAGATAAATACGATGCCCTTATCGCCGATAAAAAAACCGCGGAAGAAAAACGTTCAGCCGCAGACAAAATAAAGGCGGAAAAGGAAAGAAAAGAGAAAGAACTTCAGGCAAAGAAAGATAAAGCGGAGCAGGAAAAAAAGGAGCAAATGGAAAAGAAAATTTCCGAATATGTTGAAAAAATAGAGAGCGACAAAAACCTGATGCGCCGTACATATATCGATCTTGTCAAAAGAAATGAGTTCAAAAGGGCCAGAGACACTTTCGCTTCTTCTCACGATGAACCGGCAAAAGCCAAGAACAATTATCCGGAAATAGAAAAAGCGGCGGCGGATTTCGATGCCTGGGGCAAAAAAATGCAGGAAGGCGTAGACCTCACTGAAAAACTCCATAAAATAGTAACTGACAGCGGTACGAAGCTTTCCGGTTCCACTGTTGAAATAAAAAGCGGCATGCTCGGTAAAATCGTCGATATCAGAAACGGAAATATAACTGTAAAATCACTTATCGACAGCAAAATCACTACTGTTCCCGTCTCGGAACTTGAAGTTAACTTTCTGGCCAAACTCCTGAAAAAGGCTTCCGAAAAAGTGGAGAATGGTTCCGAAGCGGCTTTTTACTATCTCCTGAACAATGGAGAATTCACGAAGGCCAGGGATTATGTCCCCGGTGAAGACTGGAAAAAAGAACTCAGCGATACCGCCTATGAATACTTCAAGCTGAAACTGAGTTTTGCCTCGGAAAAAGAAAAGGACGCCCTGGCCAGAAAATTCGGCGGCAATTCTGATTACAGAAGGGCCAAAAAGGATTCCCCTCACTCAAACTAAGTAATCACATTCCCAGGCTAAAATGAAAATAATTCACTTTTCAGACGCGCACGCCGGAGGGCCTGCCGAAGATTGGCTGGCCTACCTCGACAAAAGATGGGTTGGTGTCTTTAACTTCAATTTCCGCCGCAAATTTCAGCACGACCTGAGCATGCTTGAAAAAACCGTAACTTATGTCCTTGATGTCAAACCCGACCTCGCTGTATGTACGGGAGACATAACGTCAACCGGACAACCGGGTGAATTCGAAAAAGCTTTAAAAATATTGGCCCCGCTCCGCGATTCACAGATACCGTTCATCTTCATTCCCGGCAACCACGACTGCTATGTAAGACACCCAAAGTGCGTTAATGCCATGAAATCGGCGGTGCGCTATCTCAACAGGAATAGAATAGACTTCGATGCCCTTCCCTCTGTTATTAAAATCGGACAGATTGAATTCATTATAGTCAACGAATCTTTCCCTACAAACCTTCTCTCCTCATGCGGTTATCTTAGAAAAAACAGCGCTGATTTCATAAAAAGGATTTGTTCTTCAAATAAAACATGTCCCCGGGTACTGATCGGACACTATCCTCTTTTTGAAGACCACCCTTTGCTGCGTATACGCCACAGACTCTGGGGACAGAAAGACGTATTGAACCTGCTGAAAGACGGCAAAATCGACTTATCCCTCTGCGGACACGTTCATTTCCCTAACTCCCGCATCAATGAAAGAGGCCGCGGCGAAATCTGCGCCGGCTCCGTAACCAGAAATGCTTCCATCGCCATCATAGATTACGATGATAAAAAAGATATTTTTAACTGCGAGAATTTTTCTCTGAAAATTTAAGAGGCCCTCAGATGTTCAACGGTAAAAAAGTTATTGTTATAATGCCTGCGTATAATGCGGCAAAAACACTGAAAAAGACCTATGATGAAGTAATCGCGCAAGACTACGTGGACCTCGTGATACTGGTTGATGACGCCAGCTCTGACAACACCGTTGAAATAGCCGGAAAACTGGAAAAAATAAAAGTTTTTCATAACGACAGTAACATCGGTTATGGAGGAAACCAGAAAATATGCTATAGAAAAGCCCTTGAGGAGAAAGCCGATATTATAATAATGGTCCACCCTGATTATCAGTACACGCCAAAGCTTATACCGGCGATGGTGTCACTTATAGGCAGCGGACTTTATCACTGTGTAATAGGGTCAAGGATACTTGGCGGACAGGCCATGAAAGGCGGAATGCCGTTATGGAAATACATTTCAAACAGGGCGCTTACTTTTATTGAAAACCTGTTTTTAGGCGCAAAGCTTTCTGAATATCATACAGGCTACAGGGCATTTTCAGCGGAGCTTCTGCGAAGCCTTCCTCTGACGGGCAACTCAGACGATTTTGTTTTCGACAATCAAATGCTGGCGGAAATAATATGGTCCGGCTGCACAATTGCCGAGATAAGCTGTCCTACAAAATATTTTTCTGAAGCTTCAAGCATTAATTTCAGGAGAAGCATTATTTATGGAACGGGCTGCCTTCTGACAGCCCTGAGCTTTTTTATGTCCGCGCGTTTCGGCTTTTCCAGCGTAATTTTTCAGGAAAAGACCAGAAATACAATGTCGGAAAAGCATAATTTATGATGAGTGAAAAACTTAGAAATCTGCTGATATACGGAGTATTAATTTTGCTTCCCTCGCTGGTCTTCGCTTATTCCTGCGGATTTGATTTTCTCAGTTCCTGGGACGATGACATGTTCATAACCCGAAATTCCGCAGGACTTGTCCTGAGTTTTTCAAATATACATTACTGGCTTACTCACAAATGCATCGACAATTATCTGCCGCTCACCATGTTTTCCTACATGTTTGATTTCAATCTCTGGGGCCTGCAACCTCTGCCATATCATATCCAAAACCTTTTCTGGCATATCTGCGCAGTACTTGCCGTTTACAGAATACTGCTTTTTTTCGGTATCAGCAAAGGAACATCTTTCTTCCTGGCGGCTGTTTTCGCGGTGCATCCCCAGAGGGTAGAGTCTGTGGTATGGCTTTCGGAACGCAAAGACGTCATCTGCGGGGCGCTTTATCTGTGGAGCGTTTATTTTTATTTGAAAAAATTATCTTCCGATAAAATACCGCTCCTGTCTCTTTTTCTTTTTGTCGGCGCCCTGATGGCAAAACCAATGGCGATAAGTCTGCCGGCGATACTTCTGTGTTGTGAATTTTACAGGAAGAGGGATTTCGATATAAAGGCATATTTTCTGAAACTCTGGCCTTTTTTCACGCTTGCTCTAGCCTTTGTACCGATAACGGTATCGACAAGAGAATATTATACCGACGGACTTTCCATAGCCAGCCGAATACTAACTGTCCTGCATAATATTCCATGGTATCTGTGGAAAACTTTTCTGCCGGAAAATCTTTCACCTGTATATCCTAAAGTTTTCTATTCCGATATGCTGCTCTTGAAATTATTTTTATCATATACATTGTGTTTTTCCATTTTTTTTCTGCTGTTCAGAAAAGACAAGCGCGGCTTTTATTATGCGGCCTTGCCGCTGTTGTTTTCATATTTTACTGTTTTGGCCCCTGTGATAGGCTTCCTGCCATTGGGTGGAATCGATTATACGGACAGATACAGTTATCTGCCCTCCGTGATAATACTGCTTGCGCTCGGCTTGTGCATGAAACGTATTCTGCCGGAAAAAAAACATATCGCAGTCGTCCCCGCCGCTTTTATCGTCATCGTCTTTCTTTCACTGACGACATTTTATTATGCACTGAGTTGGAAAAACATGTATTCAATATGCTCGGCGGCTTCAATACATGAACCGCCCAATCCTCTGCCGTTAGTTACGCTGGGATATTTCGAGCTTGAGAACAAAAACTACCGGAGAGTTTTTGAAATATCCGAAAAGCTGAAGTCCTTGAAAGGGGACAAGCCATCCGTATTTTTCAACACGAACCTGTCCGGATATCTGACAGGTACGGCCCTTTACAGAATGGGTGAAACAGGCACGGCCCTGAAAATATTTGAAAATATAAAGGGTTTCATGAAAAACAACACTTATACCACAAATGCCGATTACTGTATGATGCTTCTGTGCATGGCCGGAGAGTATCTGAAAAAAGGAGAGAATCTCAAGGCCGCTTCATGTTATGATGAAATCACGCTCTCTCCCGGAAACGATGAATTCCGCAACCTCTATTTCACGGGAATGTCTGAATATCTCCGCGGAAACAGAAGTTCTGCTCTGAAGACTTTCGGGAAGCTGAAAGAACTTCATCCGCAAGATCGTGAAATCGGAAAAATATATGAGCAGATAAAGCGTTCAATAGAGGAAAAATAATTCTTTCAGTTCCTTCTTCCAGCCCTGAAGTTTCTAAAGGCTGAAATAAAAACAAGAGCCAGTATCAATATCCATCCCGCAACAGAAATATAGATTCCGATAATCAGCGGCCAGGGCCTGTAATGAAGTTCAATCCTGTGAGCCCCGGGACTTATCCGCAATGCTTTCATTATGTAATTGGCACGAAGGATTTTTTCTTCTTTCCCATCTATTTCTGCCTTCCATGCACTGTCATAGCCGTCACTTATTACCAGAAAACCGTCAGCGCCGGCGTTCGCCGAAAATACGATATGGCCCGGCATATATGATTGCACTACTATATCACATCCAAGATCAGGATAAGAGGTTTTTCCAGGCGGCAGAGGCATATCTTCAAGAATTACCCGGCGCCTGAAATCTTCCGCCGAAAAATTCCGCAAATGTTTTAACGTATCATTTTTTGACGCGCAGAAAAGATATTCCGGGACAAAAAATATTCTGTCGAACGCGCCCTTGTTCTCAAAAATCCTCATTTCACCGTCATAGACCAGCTTGAATTTGTCATCTCCAATGTCTGCCGCTTTGGGGAGAAGGACGTATTTCATGTTTATAATATCAAGAAGCGGCGATTTCCAATTTTTAAAAATGATATAATAGTTGTATTTTCCAGGAAGGGTGGTACCCGGCGTCATCTGTGAAATGAAAATATAATCCGCATAACGACGTGAAAAAACCGAAGAGTAACCTCCGATATCTTCAATATTAAATGGCAAAAGCGCATTGTCCATGACAATACCGTTAAAGGTCATGCAGCGAAAGAGAGCTTTATCGCGTTTAAGAAATTCTATCGCCGGAGTTGAAGGGTATTCCATTTCCCGTGGAATAAGGGAGTTGAAATTCATAGAAAAACTCATCAGATCGTATATGAGCGGGATGGAAATCAGGAAAAGGAAGAACTGTCTGGTTTTTGAATTTTTCATGAATAAAACAATCAACAACAGAAAAAAAGATATTATGACAAGAACCAAAGGGTGAAATATTGAATATGAAGACAGGGATAAATATGCCTTTGCTTTTTCGAACGGTTCCGCATTGTACCTGCAACTGAGCACGAAATTCACCACGCATCGGAACTGCGCCGATACCGCGAGCGCGACTGCCACCGCTAAAATAAAAAACCATACCCCCGCAAGCATTTTTCTGCTGATGTTTTCCCGTCTGTCAAGAACATCCATACCGAGAGCGGCAAGCATTGAAACACAGAACCCGAATATATAAAGACACCTGGTCGGATTAGCAAAATCCAGGCCGGGCAGGAAGCGCCATAACGGATAATACAGCGGAGATCCCATTGCCATAAGCAGAATAACCAATGCACAAATCCCGTAAAACGTAACATGCCTTCTTCTCCTCGCGTAAATAATCGCCGCCGCCGCCAGAAAAACCGAAAGAACCCCACTGTATATGCATAATTCACTGTAATTATTATACGGGTTTTTATCTTTTTCCGCTGGTGTCAGAATAAATTTAAACGCGGGATTTCCAAAAAAGTCAGGGTAAAGCATGGTTATGAGGTATTCAGGATAGACTTTTGCGTATCTGTCAGAAAGTTCTTCATAACGAATTTCGCCTCTCTGATTTTCTCTGTAATGCTCCAGATGCAATACGAAAAAATTAAGTGAAAGCAGAAAAGCCGTCAGAAGAGCCAGCCCGAATAGAAGGGCCGTTCTAAAAAAAGATTTAACCTTCTGAAGAGTAATACCCGGCATTTCACCGACAAAAGCCCTGTAAAGAAAGTAAACCCCAGTAAAAATAAGTTGAAAATACAAGCTGTTGGCGTAGGAGGCCCCGACAGTCAGCGCTATTGAAATTACAATGCCAAGCCATGAAAGCAGAGTTTTTCTAACCAGCCATCGTTCAATAAACAGCAGCGACGCGGCAAGCAATCCGGACATTACCGGCAGATACTCGACTTCAAACCATGTCATCGCATAGCCGTTGAACATCCACGCGACCGCCCCCAGCAAAGATGCCGGCCCTTTCAGACCTATCTGCCTCAGATAAAAATACGTAAAAGCCCCTGTCGCAATAAGATGAATAAACAGCAGAATATCGTGTGCGTATGTGACTGGGAAAATATAGAAAAGCACGAAAAATACCGGCGATGTGTATGTATGCGTCCCGGCAAGGTTTCCGCAGAAAAGAAAATTGTTCCAGAAAGGCAGAATATTATGCTCATAACAGTATTTCATAAACTTATGGGATATATAGAAATCATTTATGGCGTCATTTATAAGCATGTTTAAAGGCGTATAGCCTGGAACAAGGTTTTTCCAAGGCAGAGAATACAGGAGATTGTCAAAAGGATAAAATGTTTTTCCGCTGAAAAATACCGGGAAGAAAAACAAAAACGCGGAAACGCATATAACTGCCAGAGCAATCGCTCCGGATATCTGAATATTTTTTAATCTCATTAAAATCCTCACTGGCAGGAAAGATCATACTGTTTTCTACATATATCATCCATATAAAGCTATTTCAACAGATTCCATAATACCGGTAAGAGCAAAGGAGGCGATTTTCGGTATTTTATTACTGTAAAAATCTTTTTCTGAAAAATTGAATGTATCTGAAATAAAGAATATATTCATATCGTCCGTTTTTGTTTTTACCTTTTAATATTAAAGATACGGAAAAACTATTGATTATGAGCGATAAACTTAAAGAAAAATTATGTAACCAGATCGTCATCTTCGACGGGGCCATGGGAACGGAAATATATAAACGGAATTTTTTCGTAAACATTTCGTTTGAAAGTCTCTGTGTCAGTTCTCCAAAGATAATCTCGGAAATTCATAAAAGCTATTATGACGCCGGGGCTGAAGTATTGACGACAAACTCCTATAATGCCAATTTCAATAAACTTTCATATTACGGGCTCAGCGACAAAGTCAAAGAAATAAATACAGCCGCCGTAAAACTCGCAAAAGAAAGCGGCGGAACTGACACGCTTATTGCCGGCTCCGTCGGCCCTATAGGGGATATAAGCTACAACAGCGGCATAACTGATGAAAGAATCGTTGAAATACTTACTGAACACATTCAGGCCCTTCAGGATGCCGGAGCTGATTTCATCATCTTTGAAACTACCTCCTCGCTTATTGATACGGAATATGCGTTCCGCGCTATAAATAACGGCCCTTCCCTGCCTTATGTAATCAGTTTCTCACTGGACAGAAACTGCGAAACGGCAAAAGGCGAACCTGTTGCCAAGCTTCTTCAGGTGCTGAACGGCAATGGAAGAAAACCCACTGCTTTGGGATTAAATTGCGGAGAAGGCGCAGAGGGAATGCTTGCGTCCCTTGAAAAGTTCATCCCCCTCGTGGATTACCCCGTAATAGCACAGCCCAACGCTGGAATACCGAAAAATGTCGATAACCGCATGCTTTACATGACCAACCCTGAATATCTCACGACTTACGCCAAGCGTTATGTTGACTTGGGAGCGCGCGCGGTTGGCGGATGCTGCGGAACCGGCCCCGACCACATAAAAGATATCGCCAGAAGCATAAAACCCCTCGGCAAATCAGAGTTTTCTTCAAAGTTGAGAATAATTGAACATGATGTGCCGCTAAAAGAGCCGATGCCGACTGCTTCAAAATCAAAGTTCGGCAAAAAGCTGGCCTCCGGCGAGTGGATAACTTCCGTCGAAATCCTCCCTCCCCACGGCTACATGCTCAAACAAACCATAGAAAAAGCCATACTATGTAAAAACGCCGGGGTTGACGCGATAAACATTCCCGACGGCCCCAGGGCCAGTTCAAGAATTTCTCCTCTGGTAACAGCGCTTCAGATACAGAGGGAAGCTGATATAGAAACCGTTCTGCACTTCTGCTGCCGCGACAAAAATCTCATAGGCATGCAGGCCGATATCCTCGGATGCAGCTGCCTCGGACTGAATAACGTTCTTTTCATAACGGGAGATCCTCCAAAGCTCGGAGATTATCCTTTCGCTTCAGCAGTATTCGATGTTGATTCCATAGGAATGGTTAAAATACAGGACCGCCTAAATAGGGGAGTTGACCTCGGAGGCAAGCCGATAGATCCGCCAACGGCAATACTTATCGGTGTAGGCGCAGACCCCAACGCCATCGACATGGAGCGCGAACTCCGCAGGACCAGGGAAAAAGTCGAGGCCGGAGCGGAATTTATAATCACCCAGCCTGTTTTCGCGGTCGAGCCGCTTCTGGCTTTCCTTGATAAAATATCATATCTCAAAACCCCGGTAATAGCGGGCATCTTCCCACTGGCAAGCTTCAGAAATGCCGAGTTCATGAAAAATGAAGTCCCCGGCGTTGTCGTTCCCGATGAAATAATGAAACGCATGGCCGGTGCCGAAACAAAGGAAGCACAGAGGCAGGAAGGCATAAAAATAGCCCGCGAATCCATTGAAAAAATAAAGGACGGGATACAGGGCATACAGGTAAGCGCGCCGCTCGGAAATGTTTCCACGGCAATAGAAGTAATCAAATCAAAATAAATTCCGGAGTGATGACATGGAACTCAACAACGCGATCTTTCAGAGAAGGACCATAAGACGCTTCAAGCAGATAAAAATCGAGGACAGCGTTATTGGAGAGCTTATAGACGCGGCAAGGGTCGCTCCATGCGGCGGGAATTCTCAGCAGTTGGGTTACATTGTAATAAGAACCCCTGAAAAAGCCGGCAGAATATTTGAAATCACCGCATGGGGAGGCCACGTAAAACCCCATAGAAATCCTGTGCCGGAAAAAAGCGCTCCCACCGCCTTCATAGCAGTAATAGCCGGAAAAACAGATTCAAAAGTCGTTCACGCGGATGCCGGGGCCGCCATTCAGAATGTCCTGCTGAAAGCCGTCGAATTAGGACTGGGCGCCTGCTGGATCGGCTCTTTTCACAAGGAAAAAGCTTCGGAAATACTACAACTGGATGAAAGCATTTCCGTTCTCTACCTCGTAGCGCTGGGATATCCTGACGAAAAACCTGTCATGGAAAATATAAATCAGGGCGATTCAACAAAATATTATCTCGATAAGGACGATGTCATTCATGTCCCCAAATACTCAATTGACGCAATAACACAATGGTACTGAATTCATGGAATTTATGATATATGAATGAGCGCAAGGGAGAAATTTTAAAGAAGATAAAAACTGTCACTTCCGTCCCGGCCTCCGCTTTGCGCGCTATAAAACTTCTGAACGACCCAAATGTAAATATGGGAGAAGTGGTACAGGTTATAGCATATGACCCCGGCCTTACTTCAAATATCCTGAAGCTGGCAAATTCAAGTTATTTCGGGTGCGCCCGTTCCATAAGTTCCCTGAGGGACGCAGTCGTAAGACTCGGTTCCGCCAATATCTTCAAGCTCGTTACCGCCTCCATCGCCAGCCTTGTCCTCAACAAAAACATAAAAGGTTATAATATGACTTCCGGCGAGTTATGGGAACATTCCATAGCTGTTGCCGTCGCGGCTGAAACATCTTCATATGTCCTGAAGCTTCAGGATGCCTCCAAAACGGCTTTTACATCAGGGCTGCTCCATGACATAGGCAAGGTAATCCTGGGGGATTTCTTTGACCCTCAGGTGGAACAGGAAATATCAGTATCTCTTTCTAAAAATAAAAGTTTTTACGAAGCCGAAAAAGAAGCTTTCGGTATTAACCACGCTGAACTGGGCGCCCGGCTCCTTAACTCATGGAGCATACCTGACAACCTGTCCAATGCCGTGAGATGGCATCACGCCCCTGAGTTCTGCCGCGATTCCCAATGCTCCACTATAGTCCATTTCTGCGACTATATCTGCATTAAAAACAAGATAGGCTCACAAACAGAACCGTTAAATATGCGCCTTTCAGAGCAAGCTGTAGCCGTATTAAAAATTTCGGATAAGGACAATGATGAAATTATAATGCGCACCCGGGATTCTTTCGAGAACATCAAGGATATCTTCTCCAAACCCAAATAGATCTGAAACGTCAGTTCCCGCCTTTATCATCGGTGTAAAAAACAAGACCATCCACCGGTTTGTATTTTTCCTCACCTGGAACTTTGACTGTTACTTCAAGTTTTTCCTCCGGCGTGTCCGTCCATATATCGACACGGATCGAATGGAGGCCCGGTTTCAATATCATTTCTTCAACAACGCGCGGCGCTCTTCCGTAAGTCCTCGGAATAAATTTCGGAGGATTTTCATCAATATGGACCACGCATGAAGAACGCCCGCTTATGTGGAAAGGATATTTCCCTTCCTTTTCGGCTTTAAAATAACCTTTGAACATAAAACTCGCGTGTTCGCTCCAATCAAGGGCCGGGACTTTCATATTGCCCAGTACCTCAGTCGCCGTCGGGGTCATGAGCAGCAGGTTCGGAAGATGCATCGGCCATACCCCTTTGTAAAAATTGAAAACCACTCCCGGTTTAAGGTTTTCAGGAACTTTGGAAAGAGGCTCGAAAACAGTCAACCTTGTTTCAGCTTTCTTCTTTTTTGTCTCAACTGACATCATGGGTTTCAGGAAAGAATTTAAATCAAGGGCGAGAATGGATGCGTCGGAGACAATTCCCGACTGTGACGTGCCGAGAAGAATATACGCCAGCTTGTCGGAAACGGCAAAACCTCGCAGAAATTTGCAGTCCTTTGAGAGGAATTTCGGATCAACGGTAAATTTCAGGCCGCTCAGTTTTCCATCCCCCATGCCGAGAGCTTTGATTTCAAAGAAATTTTCGTCCAGCTGGGTTATTCTGAACAATTTTTCCCCGTTGTCAGTCGTAATAACAAAAAGGCGGTAGTTATTGTAGGCCGGATCCTGTTCCTCATTATTCGTAAAATCACCCAAAGGAGCGGAATTTACTTTTTTCAGAGAACCGTTTTTCATGTCGAAAACAAAATATCCCTCACGGAACTGAAACTGAATATTGCCACTGAAACCAAAATCGGAAGAAATGCCGTTCGTATCTCTCCTGCAACAGCATTTCCATTTTTTCTTTGCGATATTCATCTCATAGAGACCGGAATAATATGCTCTGGTGTTCCCCGAATTATACGTCCTGCTGTCTCTGGTGATTACACGTGAGGCAAGTATTCCGTTATCGGAACATGTCAGTGACACGGCATACCAAGGAGGACAATTGTCCAGAGGGGAAAGAGGCGGGTTACGCCTGCTGGAGGCAAGCAGTTCCATGTCACCGTTTTTTATATCAATCCGCACAATTGCAGCCGGAATTGTATTTGCGCCGGCATCATCCCGTGTGCGCACTTTTCCATTTGAAACGTAAAGTTTGTCATTAAAGAGATGTCCGTATGAGAGATAGAGGCTTCCCCGTGAAAAAGCCATCGCGGTTACTTTTTGGAAACCGCTGTCTTTCAGTTCTCTCCATTCACCATTCTTTCCCATAACACTGACTTTGCCGTCATGAGAGGAATAATAGATATCGTCTCCGGCTTTGAGCATTATCCCCGCGCGTATTGTCTGAAACGGAAAATAACCGGAAGCGGCTATGTCGGGCACTTGAAATCCTACTGAAGCGGGAGCTTCGACAAAATATGGTTTGGGACCGTCTTCAAGATAATAGATTAGATATGCCTTCCCGCTTCTCAAATTTTTATTGCCTCTGCTGAATGAACCTGAAATTTGCAGACAGCCGCTACTGAAGCCCATATCTTCCGTTTGAAAATACGGCGCCGAGCCTTGCGGACAAAGGGCCGCCAGAGAAGAAGACATCACCGGCGATAAAACCGGGAACTCGGAATGACTGTTCTTTTCCGGACGGTAATCGGAAAGCTTCGCTATCCTTTCTCTTATGATTTCATTGTACGAGACGGTCTGAACAGTATCAAGCACCGTTCCCATATACCTGTAATAGTTATACCATGCCTCGGCAATTTTACGGTTGAGGGCCTCGTCTTTTCCCATCATGGCGTTCTGACGGAAAAAACAGCCCAACAGAATATTCACCTTTTCTCCGACGATAATATGACTCCGCGAAAACGCGTAGAGAAGCAGTTTAGCGATTATATCCCTGGAATAATTATCTGAAAAAAGCAGCGCTTCCGGACAATCCCCCATTCTTCCGGAACCGTCTATAAGCTGGTCCCTGTATTTCCAGAGAGCATTCGATATGTCTTCGGAAGAGGCTTTTTTCCCGGCAAGCAGCAGCGCGTCTATCTTGCCTCTCGAAGTTCCGGAGACCTCCATCTGCTTCGCGAGTCTATCCAATAAAACATTGGAAGCCGCGGATCTTGAACCCCTCTGAACCTGTCGCTCATTGAGCATTTTTTTCCTGTTCATGACCATCAGGATATTGTAATGCATTTCCGGCTGGAGCGGGAATTCCCTTGAAAGAATTCTCCTGTATTCCGCGAGGCGTTCTTCCGGTTTCTCGAAAAGGAGGTCTATCAGTGAATTCAGATAGGTAAAATAACATTTGATTATAGTCGATGAATTATCTCCTTTGTCCATTGTCAAAGCCGCGGCTTTGCGCGAGAGAAGACAAACTAAGCTGACTTTTTCCCGTAACTTTGTTTTCTGTCCATCAGCGGCCAACGGTAATGAACTTTTAAGGAGTACTGCGGACGCGCGGAGCAGGTCATTTCCCAATGAACGCCAGTCCCGTTCGCCATAGAAATGCCCCGGCAGGGATTGAGGGCCAGCCTCTACAAATTTTATATAAATATCCAACGCCATCGATAACTTATCCAAATTCTCCATCAAAACAATTTCCGAGCTTTCAACTTCAAGCGATTTGATCGCTTTCTTATTTTTTGTTCTGCCGCGCTTCTCCTGCTTTTCTTCCTCCCCTGTATAACCAAGTTCTCCGAGATAGGATTTTATCCTGAGAAAATCAATGACAGGCCCGGTTTTTCCGAGAGCGTTTGCCGCGTCCGAGGCTTCGCGGGCGCGTTCAAAGGAACCTGCGCGGAGAAGCCATTGCGCCTCGCTGAAATAGAATTCGGCTTCCTTTTTCATATCCCATACGATTTTCGTATCGGCCATGGATTTTATGCCGAGCTTTTCGCTCAAAGGGGCAACCATGCTTTCAACAAGTCCTTTCAGGTCCAGAGTCGAACCGGAAAATTCCATCATTTCGGGTGACTTTTTTCCGGGCTTTCTCAGCCGGAGAGTAACTTTAACAGTACCTTTGCCGTCATGAAGGCTTTCCACACTGCCGTCAAGCATGCATGAACCCGTCCAGAAAGGATTATTATCAAGATTGAGTTCTTTTTCCCATGCGATGTTGCCCAGACGCCAACGCTCAAGCACAACAAAACTTTTTTCATACATCAGACGTTGGGAAAGAAGAAGTGTAATTTTCCGTTCGAGTTCCTTTGACTCCGGCGAATCAACAGCGGCACGAATATCAAGAATCGAAAGGGCGCTGATTTCATTACGGTCAAGTTTCAGTTTTGAAAAGAGAGGCTCGAATTCGAATTTCACGGCGTCCGCGAAATGGAACGCCTCTTTTGAAGGAGTATCCTGCGTCCAGACCCCGAGTATCGCCCCGGAGTCAGTCGCTACCAGACGCGCGCTCAGAATGTCCTTTCCTTCCCACTGAAAGGATTTTATGACTATGACTGCCTGTGCTCCCAGCATAGTTCCTATCTTGACGGCGGCGGCTTCGTCGGAGAAGAGCGAAAATTTCTGTTCGGCAATGATTTTATCAATCTCAGAACGTTCAACCATAACTATGCCGGGCCCTTTGGAAAGTCGCTCGACAAGGCAGTCTATTTCCGCGCGGTTTCTTTCTATATCGCCAAGTATGGCAACGCGTGTCTGAGCGCTAATACTTAGAGAAGACAGAAACAGACATAGCAGAACAGCCGTAAACTTCGAAAAAAAAATTGAGAACATTATCGCGCATCCGTTTTAAATTAGCAGGTAGAATACCTGCACTTCGTGAAAAAACTTTGTTTTTTTCCGTACTGCCGCTCATTTCATTGCGGCAGAAAAAAGAAAAACAAATAACAATTTCCTATACAATTAAATTAATCTCTGCGGCAGGATTGTCAATCAGCAAAGCTCAATGCGCCAGCTGGTTCCTGATCTGGAAAAGGCAAGATCGGCAATCTACTCCCTTAAAAAAAATTCCACCTTTTTCCAAATCTTTACTTGACAGGCATGAATTACAGATGTAATCATTAGCATGGATTACAATTGTAATTAGGAGTAGATTTGATGAAAAATATCCCCAAAATAACAGCCGCTGAATACGAGATAATGAAAATACTTTGGGATAATTATCCATTAACCGCAAATAAGATAATCGAAACCTTGTCTTCCAAAACGCATTGGACGTCCAAAACTGTCCGTACCCTGATAAACAGGCTTGTAAAGAAAAAAGCCATCAAATACGAACAGGATGGAAAAAGCTATCTCTATTCACCTGCTGTTTGCAGGAGTGAATGTGTCGCGGAGGAAAGCGCATCCTTTCTGAATCGCATGTTCGATGGAGCTTTAATGCCAATGCTAACCCATTTTGTAAAATCTAAGAAACTGAAACCGGAAGATATCGAAAAGCTTAAGTCTATTTTGGAAAGCGGGGAGGATTGATTATATGGACTTTTTACTTCACTGGATTGCGGCAAGTGCCGTAAAAGGAACGGTACTGGCAATTATTTTTCTTGTAGCTCAGGTTCTCTTTTCTAAACATATGAAACCGAGGTGGAAATATTTTATATGGCTCCTCGTGGCGGCAAGACTGATCATGCCTCCGGTGTTCCCTACTGATTTCAGTTTCTACAACCTTGAAAAATTTTATGGAAATAATGTTAACAAGGCAGTTCCGGCAACAATATCCCAAACGATTCCCGGGGCAAGCCAGGCAATGCTTATGGTATATGGGGCTTTTCAGTCAAAAACAAATAAAGGTTTTCCGATAAAACATCTGCTTTTTGCCACATGGTTTGCCGGGGCTTTTTCACTTCTTTCGATCGTCCTGGCAAAAAACTGGCTTATACTTTTTAAAATAAGACGGATACAACCCAATACACAACCGAAATATCTTGCCCTGCTTGATGATTGTAAGAGGGAATTCAAAATACATTCTTCGGTACCACTCATTGAAACCAACATTATAAACACCCCTGCCCTGTTTGGCGTCATCAGGCCACGCTTGCTCCTGCCTGAAGGACTTGTCGATAAAATTTCAATGAATGAATTAAGACAAATTTTCATACACGAGCTTATACACCTGAAAAGAATGGACATTCTAATTAATTGGCTAGTTACATTTATACAGGTTATCCAATGGTTCAATCCTTTTGCATGGCTGGCGTTCAGTAAACTGAGAGAAGCAAGAGAAGAGGCTTGCGATGAAGCGGCATTGACTTTCCTTGGAAAAGAAAAGTCTTTGCAATATGGGCAGACAATTATTAAACTCCTGCAGTTCTGCAATCCAGAAAAAAGCATTACAGGCATGGTTGGCGTTCTTGAAGACAACAAGCAAATTGCGAGAAGATTGAAAATGATAAAAAGCTTCCATCGCTCTTCAAAATCTGCAACTGCTTTTTCATTATTTACATTAATCTTTACGGGAACCGTTTTTCTGACAGAAGCGTCCGAGGTAAAAGCTTACTCGAAAAAACATGCGAAACGGAAATTAGTGTCAGTAATAAGAAAAGACTTGAAAGTCGTTTCCCATTCTCCATTAATCAAGATGGAAGTTTTAAAAACGCCGACATCTTTTAACGCTGAAGCGCCTTTGCCTGAAAAGCCATTGGACACAGAAGAAATCCTGATGAAAAAACTTGAATCGATTGTACTTCCAAACATTAAAATCGAAGAAATGGAATTGCCTGCCGCTCTAACGTTCCTTGAAGAAACTTCGAAAAAACATGATCCTGATGGCGGTGGAGTTGGCTTTGCCCTCCGGCTTAATGAAGAGCAATATACAAATATCCCGAAAATCTCAATTGTCAGCGATAATATAACTCTGAAAACCGCTATTAAAAATATATGTGAAAGTAGCGATCTGAAATGGGATATTAAAAAAGGCGTCATTCATATTTATCCACATGAAGAGCAGTCTTCAACAGAAGCTTTAGCAGCAAAATAGCAAATGGCCCGTTTACTGTTAAAATTCAGTATAGATAAAGAATCAGGACTGCCGGAAAATTTAAATTATTTTGAAAAAAAAGGAGATTGACTCATGAACAGAAAACAAAACAGCCTGGGAAAAAAACGGAAAACTAAGCGCCTGGCTTTGGAAGGAATAATTGTTTTTATAGCAGCATTGTTCATTTTCAGCATAATGACTAATCGTGATCCCGAAGAAAAAAAAGAGGAACACATAAAAAATTCTGTTTTGTCTCTGGTTAATAAAGAAGGTGAAACTGCCTCAGACATAGCCCAAGAGGGCATAGATAATCTGATTTGCAAAAAAAATCGTAAAATATCAGAAGAACAACTGAAAGAAATCAATATGCAAATGAACAATATTTCCCCTGAAACAAGGACGCGTCTTGTAAAAGATATAATACAGACACGAATTGAAAAATTGAGGACTAAAATAGAAAATATGACGCAGGAGGAAAAGGAACAGTTACTTGAAGAAACATTAGGAAAGGTCCGTGACAGTTTCAACAATATGGATGAAAGAGAAAAAGGAAAACTTAGAGAACATATGAAATCAGAAGCGGGAAAACAGGATGTAAAAGAAGCTCTGAAGTTTTACCACGACAAGTTTTCATCCCAAGAACGGCAAAAAGCCGATCCGGTAATGTATGAAATTGTAAAAAATCTCAATGCTATTTGACAAAAGAAGTTCAGCAGGCATAAAATGAAAAAGTTATTCACGCTTGTAGAATTGCTCGTTGTGATTGCTATTATCGCTCTTTTGGGCGGTAGTGTTCTGTTTGCGGTTAAAAATTCAAGAGCACAAGCTAAAAAAACTTCCTGTCTGAGTAACCTCAAACAAATTGGGCTTCTGATAACCCAGTACGCCAATGATTACGAAGGAAGGCTTCCAATTGCACTTAGAATTGGCGAGAATTTCGATGATCCATACAGCATACCAAATCTTGTCAGCCCTGACAATAAAAAGCCCTTCATGTGCCCGTCTGATATACGTACGGCATACGAAGGAAAAAACTATTTCAACATGTACGGCACAAGTTATGAATGGGATTCATGGTACAACGGCAGAAAAATAGAGGAGATAAGAATAGAACTGACCGGTCAGAAATACCTCACTCCGCTTATGCTCGACGCCGAGAATTTCCATGGTACGTTGGGCAAAAACTATCTTTATTCCGACGGAAGAGTAACAAGAAAGATGGAGGACCCGATACAGTAAAATGGCGATAAAAGCAAAAAACATTTCAAAGAGCTTTGGAAAACTCAAGGTACTAGAAAGTCTTGAACTAAATATCCAAAAAGGTTCAGTGCATGGTTTTCTGGGCCCAAACGGAGCGGGCAAAACGACCGTAATCAGAATACTCTTGGGCCTGCTCTCACCGGATACAGCTGAAATAGAAATCATGGGACACGATCTTTTTCTGCAAAGAGACTTGATCATGTCAAAAGTCGGCGCAATCGTTGAATATCCAGCCTTTTTTGAATATTTGACAGCCTATGAAAATCTCCTCTACCTTTCTAGATTATCTTTCCACAAAATCAATAAAGCAACAATAGAAAACGCATTAAAAATAGCGGGATTAACAGAGGTTAAGAATAAAAAAGTGCTGGAATTCTCATACGGCATGAAACAGAGGCTGGGCATAGCTCTGGCAATGCTTCCGGATAATGAGTTGATTTTTCTTGATGAACCGGCTAACGGACTTGACCCCTACGGCATCGTAGATATGAGAAAACTTATCAGAACGCTTTCCGAAGAATACGGCATTACCATATTCATTTCAAGCCACCTGCTTTCTGAAGTAGAACAGACCTGTGATTTTGTTACCATTATAGATAAAGGAAAAAAGGTATGCGAAGATAAAGTTGCCGACTTGATGAGAAAACATGAAAGCCTTGAAATTATTACGCCTGACAAAGAAAAATTCATGGCTTTTGCAACTAACCAAAATTTGAAAATTATTTATGAAGCGAAAGAAAAATACGGCATAAAATATTTTGTGGAAGGAAGAGAAGAACAAATTCCGGAACTTACAAAGAAGCTTATAAATAACAATATAAGAGTTTTCAAAACCGCAAAACATCAAAAGATATTGGAGGACATTTTTGTTGAAGTTACAAGTTCTAAAAATGCAGGCAACTGATCTGATCAGGCTTGAACTGGTAAAGAACATCAGACAGAAATATTTTCTGGCCGGCTCTGGCTTAATACTCTTCTATACAGTATTAAGCTGTTTAGGCTTTATCACACACCGATTGATAAATAAAAACAATAAATTTGATGGCATTTTCATTTCGGAACTTATGAACGGCATAACTTTTTCCATGTACTGTCTTGTGCCCGGTATTTACATGCTCATGCCTATGATCTTAGCCATCTTTACGGCAAGCAGTTTAGCGGGAGAGTTTCAAAATGGACAGTTGCGAACAACCCTTCTGCGTCCTGTTTCAAGATGGAAAATATTCCTCTGCAAATTCATATCAATGGGCCTGTACTCATTTACCATGTTTGCCATCCTTTTAACTGCCAGCTACCTTCTGGGAGCAATAATATTCGCCCCCAGCGGAGATGTAATAATATTGGGGCAGGTATTCCTTGGGGAAAATTCGATATTCATCTTGAAAGAATCAATTGCCTTACAACGCATGCTTATGTCTTATGCACTAGCATTTTTTTCATCGATATATCTTGTAGCAATGTATATGATGGTAGCCGCCCTCACCAAAAAGGTTGCACACACAATAGTTGTTTCACTGGGAGTGTACTACACGAGTTACATACTTTTATCAATACCTTTCATGAAATATATTCATCCTTTTCTCCCTACAAAATATCTTGCGGTTTGGCGATACCCGGTAATAGAAAATATCCCATGGGAACGCTTGACATATGACATATTGATAGACACAGGATACATGTTTGCCTATATTGTAGTTGGAGTAATTTTATTCAATAATTCAGACGTTTAATTAAAAAATCGTGTAAAACACAACAACTGCCAATAAAAAAAACTAAATTTAAATAATCTCTGCGGCAGGATTGTCAATCAGCAATCCCTAATGCTCCCGGCGGTTTCTTGCGCGGAAAAGGCTTGGTGAAAGGCCAAGCTTATTTTTGAAAATACGACTGAAATAAAATTGATCTCCAAAGCCGGTCAGGGAAGCTATTTTATGAATGCACGCGTCACCAATCAGCAGTTCCTGCGCGCGGCTTAAACGGAAATTCAGAACATATTGATTGGGCGATATACCTGAGGCTTCCTGAAAAACTTTGAAAAAGCGCGACACAGACAATCCCGCCAGTTCCGCAAGTTTGTCAACGGGAATCTGCTCCTGAAAATTCTGATGAATATACTCAAATACCGTCTGAAGCCTGTTGTAATGCTCAAGACGCGCCAGAGCATCCGCCTTGAGAGTGGAGAGCAGTATTATTTTTTCAAGCAGCCGCATGCCGATACCGGCCCTGAGAGTCGCGCTCAGAAGAAAATTTTCCTGAGCTTCCGCCGCAAACAATTCTCTATTGAGTTCTCCTATGAAATCGCCGATTTTTCTGTCCATGACAAAAGGAGTCTCAAGCAGTACCAAGGGGTCTTGTCCTCCCATTATGGCGAAACGGAAAGAAATACCGCGCCGTCTGGTCTTTCCGACATCCGGATTCATTGACCGGTAAAGTATTCCCGCGCGAATCAGGACAGCGCTTCCGGCACGGGCTTCCTGTTCTTTTGCGCCTTTGTGCTGAAAAATCTGATCGCCGCCGATATACTGATTTATCGCGTGAAGCGCGCGCCTGATATATGTGCGGCTCTCATGATGCGGACGCAAGAGCACATGGGAAGGCGCCAGGTATTCCGTCCGCATACTGCGCAGAATAATGTCAATGGTTTTCGTTTCGGGCTTCATACTCAAATATACATTAAAACAGTAGTTTTGTCCATGTATATGGATATTTTTTCAGTATATAATATCAATCATAAATCAAAAGGAGAATAGAAAAATGCAAATAGATAAAATCAGTGTCTATCGTGTAAGAACGCCGCTCCTGACCCCTTTCAGGACGGCATTCGGGAACGATGCCGAAATAGAAGCGATTATGGTAAGGATTGTTTCCGGCGACAATTACGCGTGGGGAGAAGCTTCGCCATGGGAATATCCCGCGTATTCATCTGAATCCGGCGCGGGCTGTTTTCTTGCCGCGACAAAATTCATGGCGCCGTTATTGCTGGGAAAAAACATAAATTCCGGCGATGAGTTACAAAAGGTTTTGAGCTGCATAAAAGGCAATCAATTCGCCAAGGCCGCTTTTGATCTGGCCTGGTGGAATTTACAGGCAAAACTTGATAATCTGCCTCTATGGAAAAAGATCGGCGGCAAATCCCCCGATGTTGACTGCGGCGAAGATTTCGGAGTGGAAGAATCTATAGAAATACTTCTGGAGAGAATGGACGGCGCGGCAGCGGCAGGTTTCAAGCGGATAAAATTGAAATACCGTCCGGGTTGGGAGCTGAACATGCTCAAACCGGTACGAGAGCGCTTCCCTTCTCTCCCGATTCACATCGACTGCAACAGCGCTTACACTCTGAAAGACATTGATATGTTTAAAGAGCTCGATAAGTTCAATCTGGAAATGATAGAACAGCCCCTGATGCACGATGATCTGCTCTGCCACGCCGAATTACAGAAGCAGTTGAAAACGCCAATCTGCCTCGACGAAAGCATAACGTCCCCTGAAAAAGCGGAAAAAGCAGTCAAGCTCGGGGCCTGTGGATTTATCAATATCAAACCCGGCCGTGTCGGTGGAATCACGAACGCCCTGAAAATACACGATATAGCGCAAGCCGCGGGCATTCCATGCTGGATCGGCGGTATGCTCGAATCATCCGTCGGCGCCCATTTCTGCATCGCGCTGGCGACGCTTCCAAACATCAAATATCCGTCCGACATATTCGCTACTGACCGTTTCTGGGCACGGGATTTGGGCAAACCACAGATGAAACTTTCAGGAAAGTCGAAATTCCGCGCGCCGGACACAATAGGAGCGGGCGCAGAGCCGGACGCCGAATACATGCTCGAAAGAATACAGGAAGTCCGTCATTTCACTAAATAGCAGAGATAATTCATTAGTTCAGAATACATGGAATAAGGCTTTGCGTGATGAAAGATTACGAAAACTGGACATAATTTCCGCCTTTTTTCCCAAAAGCTCTTGACAGAAGGCGGAAAATATATTAAAATGTAATGCATTACATAATCGATTACATAACATTTTATCCAGGTGTCTTAAAATGGCGGAAGCTTCAATAAAGCGTATTGCCGAACTTGCGGGAGTATCATCCGCTACAGTATCCCGCTGTCTTGATCCGAGGCACTCAAGCAGTGTTCTGGAAAAAAAGCGCACGAAGATTCTAGGGATTCAGAAAAAGCTCGGATATGAAACCAATGTTTTCGCAAGGAAATTAAGAAGAAAATGCACTGAAACGATAACGCTGGTACTCCCCCTGAGCGTTTTTGAAAATCCTGCCTATCCTGATTTTTCAGGACACAATACCAAACTGTTTTTCGAGATAATAAAGGGCGTTACGATGGAGGCCCAGAAATGCGGATATGACATAAAAATGCTTCCTTTGTTTGATGACAGCCCTGAAACCCTGAAAAACGCGGTCGCAAAAGCAGGGTTTCCATATTCGGACGGAGTAATCCTCGCTGGAATACATGAACTGGAAAAACTCCATTCAGCTATTAAGGAAAAACAAATCCCTGTCATTGTCGCCGGAACGCATATAGCTGAAATGAACAATATCACCCAGGTCGCTTCAAATCCCCAAAGCGCGATAGACGAAGCACTGAAACATCTTTATAAAAAAGGCCACAGAAAAATAGCCTTCGCCGCCCCTGAAAAAGTAAATGCCGTTAATGAAGAAAATTCCTCCATCGTCCAAAGATTCACTTTATTCAGAAATACTCTTATGAATCTGAATACATATAACGAAAAACTGATTTTGGCGTTTGAAGATGAAATTTCCGTCCGCAAATGGCTGGCTGAAAATTATAAGAAGCTTCCGTTTACCGCGCTTCTCTGCTGCAATGACGCCATGGCATTCAGGTTTATCAGGGAACTTGAAGCCCTGAACTTGTCCGTTCCGAAAGATTTGGCAATCATAGGCTATGACAATAACAGCGTTTACACTGAAGAAAATGGATTGAGCACGGTAGCGATACCTCACTATGAAATAGGCTCCGAAGCCCTGAAAGCAATTGTCCAGATGATTGAAACAAAAAGAGACATTAACGGAAATATCATTCTCCCCGCGAAATTCATAAAAGGAAAGACCTCATGACTGTGAAATACATAAACAGACTGAAATTCACACTTCTGGAGCTCCTCATAGTTATTACTATAATAAGCTTTCTTGCCGCAATTCTCCTGCCGGCATTGCAGGCGGTGAAAGCGAAATCCTATGCCATTCAATGTTCCTCCAACATGCGCCAGATATGCCTGGGCTTGCAAGCATACACCACTGACAACAACAGTTTTTTTCCGTTATACTCATACAGGATGTACAACGATCTTCTTGGCGGAGATTATCCCATTGAAACAGAATGGAGTTGGGGATATGCACTCTACATAGGGGACTATGCTTCAAACAAGATATTTTTATGTCCGAGCGCGGCAAAAATTTATACTTTCGGTTCCGCATCAACCGGTCCGAATGGAGTAATCAACAGGCCGGATTCAATAAGGTTTTATTATATCGGCTATGGATACAGCAATTATTATGTAGGGTCTCGATGGAGCATGCTAACCTCTTCGTCTCCTACTTCTGAAAGGGTTGTACCTCCTAAAATTACTGAGATGACAAAACCTTCTCAATGTCTCACAAACGCGGAAAACAAGGTGAATGGTACTCCTGTGAATCCCAGAGGATCATATAAACTTGATGATGGGTCCGGGATATATAATTTTCATTCCGGAGGATGCAATCTAGTATTTGCCGACGGGCATGTTTCTTTTCTTAAAAATGCGTCTTTCATTCTCAACCTCAGCGATAACAGGACTGAGGCGGAAAAATATTACAAATGGAAGTAAACGTCAAAAAAATGCCGGCGATGACGGAGCATCGCCCTCCACGATTTTACACATAACGGGGAGGGATTTGCGTCGTCAAATCCGTCTTTGATTTAGATAAGAATAAACAAAAAAGGAAAACGTATATGAAGCTTAAAATCTGTCTGGCAATCGCATTACTCTCGTTTCTAGGCGTATCCATCCGCAGTGACATATTCGCGGAGGAAAATGAAATCCTGGATGCCATTTCATCGAAAACAAATAAAGAATATGAAGCCGGCCGCATGGAACTTCTGAAAATGCGGAAAGAATCTGAAAAAAGAAAGCCCGTGCTTGAGAGGCCGTACGTTTTTGTAAGGAGCCAGACGAAGTATTCAGGCAGGCTTTATGTGAGCTGTTACAAATGGCATGACCGTCCGCTTTTTGCCAATCGTCTGCTTTGGGATGAAGGTGAATCCGACCATAAATATGCGAGCTTCCGCAAAACGTTTGAACTTTACCAGAGCTATGGTTTGGATGGTTATGCCACATTCGCGTGGCCCGACGGATATAAGAGAACCATGAAAGTCATTTACGACACCGCTTCGCAAATGGGACTCTCCCCTGAAAAGTTTCATATTATGCTGGAGACCGCGTCAGGCAAAAACTACCTGGAGATTAATCAGGATACATTGAATCTTATAAGCGGCAACCAGTATTCTTTCAGGATTGGCGGCAAGAGCGTCATCAGCAGTTATGTAATTGATTCCCTGCCTCCTGAAAAATTGTCAGAATATATCAAATCACTCAAGGAAAGAAGCGGAGACAAAATAATTTTCCTGCCGCAGATATGCTTTGTCAATATGAAAGATGAAAAAGGCAGGAGTTTCAACATTCATCAGGTACACGAAATATACAGAAAAAACAAAGGCGCTCTGCCGCTTGGTATGATTAACATAATGAAAGAATATCTGCGTTCATACCTGCGGGTTTGCGATGGTCTTTACATTGGGCATTCATCCAGCAATCCTGATGTTACTTTGGATGAAAAATTTTCCGATGAAGTCCTCTTCCCGCTTTTCAAAAGCGTTCTTGCCGAGCCGGAATTTAACGGCAAGAAAATCTTTGCCGCCTGCGGAAAAGTCGGTTATACCAGCTATCACGGAGCTCAGTCTTTATCCAGGGACGGAACGAAAACCCTGCGCAAGTTTTTTGAGCTTGCCGTCAAATACAGACCGGACCTTCTTATATGCCCGGAATGGGACGAACTCAACGAGGATACAGGCTTTGAACCGCTTCTCGCGAAGCCAATGTCCAGTCAGCGTATAATAAAGTACTACATGTCGCTCCTTAAAGGTGAAAAGCTAACTTCGAACCCCGGCGACGACTTGAGTATTCCCAACCTTATCATAAGCCAGAGGCGACAACTTATGCCCGGATGGAAAATGGATATAGAACTACTGAACGTACCCGATACCGACAAGGGAGAAAAATACACCGTAAAACTCGAGCTTCTGGATGTTAACGGAAAAAGCGTTTATTCCTCTGATGAGATGCAATTCAACACGGCGGAATTGAAAGACATTACGTTGAAACTGCCCAGTGAAAATTTTAAGAATTGCCAGGTTCTGCGTTCCAGGCTTACTATAAATTGCGGAGAAAAAAGCTGGATTTCATGGCTGGATTTCGGTACAGATTCTTTAGCTGAAAAACAGGTTTTCCTTGACGGTCTGCCTTTCACTGTTCTGCGTCCGACCACCTGCTGGGACCAGACTTATTTCTGCACACCCCTTCGCAATGTACTGCGACCGGAAAAGGCGGACTTCAAATTTACAGCGGATAAAAACGAAATGGCCCCTGGCATCAGAGGAGTACAGACTTCCGCCGATTTGAAATCCAAAGAAAAAATAACAATGCTTGAAGTTGTTCAAGACAGTATTGAGCAATTCGCATGGGACCCAAAAAATGAATTTTTACAGAATGATACTGACAGGCAACTGTTAAGCCTGGGCTGGCATTATGTAAACAATCCGCATAGAATCAATATCACTTTTGATGTGAAACTGGAAAACGCTCCCTCAGCGATTACTTTCAGTTCCCGCATTCATTCTTCCGCGCCTCAAACGCCTGTCATGAATGAAATGGCAAAAGCAAGTCCGGCTTTTACAGAAAAGTCCGGCGTCTGGAATCTTGCGCAATACAGCGGAGCTGCTGATCATTGGCAGAAAAACCGTCTAATCTCCATAAAAAAATCCGATATGGAAAAAGCGGTAATTACAATCAGCGGCAAAAGAAAATCGGGAAATCTCAAGGAAAAAGATTTTTCCCTGACGATACCTTTGAAAGATTTTCGCTCTTACAATCTATTTTCAAAAGTATTTGAGGATGGATTGATGTTTTCACTGGAAACGCAGTACAGGCCGTATTGTTTCCCGATGCCTCTGGATTCCTGTGAAGCTAAATTTAATTCTACGGTGATTGCGGACAATCCCAACGGTATTCTGGCAGCCAGAGCAGTTACAGAAAACGGCAAAGTTTATTGGAGCGCGCCTTTTGCCGTCAATTCAAATCCGTCCAAGGAAACTGTTCCCGTCTATGTATATTCCGATACTGCCGGAAAGGGAATAAAGCTGGATATAGCAAAGAACCGTGTTCCCGATATAAAATATGATTTTTCACCCTCTCACGGCAATATAATGTTCACATCAGCGGGACGCGAATTTTACGGACATGCCGGAGGCTTTGTCTCTGCCGCAATCGGCTTTTCCGGAGGCGAAGCGGCAAACTTTTCGATACCGTTTAACTTGTATGCGAAAGATATTTTCAAGGGCGCTGATAAACCCGCGCCCGAATGGGTTAAAACTGATGAAGGCAATTGGGCGCTGAAGTTTGACGGCGAACGCGGAAACTTTCTGGTGCTGCCGAATACAGTCATTCCTCAGAGGGCAGGTTTCAGCATGTCTTTTGAGCTGAAACCCGATGAAGTCAAAGGCTCACAGGTTATTTTCGCCAATAAAGGATGTACATTCGGCGGTTTCACGCTGGAAGCGAAGAACGGCAAATTTGAAATCGAATACGTCAGGCGCACACCTCTTGACCCAACGCAAAAATCATATTCGGCAAAATATTTTAAAACGAATATTCCGCTGGAAGCAGGGAAGTGGCAGAAAATAACACTGACCTACAATGAATCAAAAGTTTTCCTCTCCAACAACGACAAAATAGAATCATTTGATCTTGAAGGCATCGGCCTCTACCTGCAAAACAGCCATTTCGGCGGCAGAGGAGATAAAACAAAAGACGGCGTAATTCCTTTTTATAAAGGTCTCATGCGTTCTCTCGAAATAAAACATTATGTTGAATAAAACACCTGAGGATTTTTCGACTATGGATACAATAAAGGTTGTGAATAGAAACAACAGTTTGATTCTGAGCAATAAATTATTTTCCATCGGCTTTACAAAGGAGAGCGCGGGCTTTCCGGCGTCCATCTCCTTTAATGAGAAAGGAGAAGAAATTATTAAAAGTTCCGAGCCATATATTTCAGCAATCCTAAATAAGAATAAGATTATTCCGTTCCTGGAAAAACTTGCTCCTGAAATTATCACGGACAAAGAGAAGACAGAGCTGACTTTCAACGATATCAGATGGAAGTACGCTGACGGGAAAATTGTCGAAGGCTACAGACTGGCCATTGCCTATGAAATCTACAACGACGGAGCGGCATTCGCAAAAACATTCTTCTTCGCGGAAACCCTTGAAAAACAGAAACTGGAGGATTTTAATTTTCAGTTTGACGTGAAAATTCCCTCCGGAAATAAAGCGAACTGGGCGTATTGGAAATGCCCGTCGTCTCCAGATGCTTCCATAATACAGGACTTGTCGAATTTTAAACGGAATATCCCGGAAGGCGAAAACTCTTCAGTGGAAAAGGGTTTTTATCCCTTTGTATCTTTTGATTACGGTAAAGGCGCTCTGAGGGACAAGCATATTGAGTTCTTTTTTGAATCATGGAATTCGCTCACGCCGGATTACAAAAATACTTCCACATCCGTAAAATGGGCAAAGGAAAAAGCCCGCGTATCATGGTGCTTCCAGAAGGAAAGCAGACAGGTTGAAGGCAGGGCTTTTCAATGGCGCAACATCTGGGGATGGTGCATCAGAAAATTTCCCGTGAAAAGAAAAAATCCTCCGTTCAGGGCCTTTCACTACCTTGACAAGAATCAATTCTATCCTACCGATAAATGCATAAAGCAGCTGGCCGCCGAAGGAACTAATCTCTTTATCCTGCATGAAAACTGGAGCTTTGACACGAAGCAGGGAGAATTTTCGCGCGACGACGGCAGATTGAGAAAAGTTATAAAACTCTGCCGCAAATACAAGATGAGAACAATGCTCTACGTCAGAGGCAATGAAGACGGAATGCGTTTCGGTCATGGAACGCATCTGGTCCCGAGATTTCTGAAAAAAGATTATGACGGCATATATATGGATTACTGCGCGGCGCCTGTTTTCATAAGCAAAGATGAATATTCGCCGGGAGGAAGAATACAGTTTTACGAATTCGACAGGCTTATGAGGCTTTGCAGAAAAACAGTCGGCGACGACGGAGTTCTCATCGGACATGCGGGACCGTTTTTTTCAGCGCTGGGCTTTACTCAGCTCGACGCGTATCTGGGCGGCGAACAGGAAAAGGGAGCGTTGCTGCAGAACACTTCGGTACACGCGTATTTCAGCGGTCTTGCAATTACCCAGGCTTCCCTCTGGACGGCGGCGTTTCCAACGTACAGAACTAAAAAGATGCTTCCGTTCATGGCGTCGTCCTTTCAGTTTCCGTTTCTTCATCTCGGGGTACAACATGCTTCTTCGTCGCTGGCGCATCCCCAGGCGCCTTCACTCGTAACTTTCGCGCGTCCGTTGTGGAGATTGTGGGAACTTTTTGACGGGATTAAAAATATCAGGACATATTCCACTCAGAACCGTCCGGAATATTTCAACGCGGATTCGGAAAGCACAGGCGCGTCGGCAATGCTCGCGCCGGACGGAGATACTCTGATAATCGCGGCAAACTATCTTGACAAGGCAAGAAAAATCAAATTGAATATCGATTTCACGAAATTGGGCATAAACGGAAAATGGAAATCTTTCAAGCTTAACGCTGAAGATGCCGGATGTGATTATGAAAAGATAAAAACTTCCGACAGCATCTCCTGCGATATGAGCGGATACGGCATCATGGGCTTCCTCTTTGTCAGGGACGATAAAAAGTGGCTGAAAAGGCTTGATAAATTCATGCGTCCGTATCCGAAATTCCCGGAGGAGGAAAAAGAACACAGAGAAATGCTTTCAAATCTTAAAAAACTGCGCTTTGGGCCGCCGTCCTGGAAAAAAATTTATATAAAGCCGGAAATTAAGGGTTCGCCCGACAATTTTGAAGATTCTCTGATATACGACCTTTACAACAACGTGATAGAACTCCGGGAACTTTTCGATGACGGCACACATAAAAGGCTGGCTTATCTGACCCCTTCCGGATTGAAGAAAGAGCTTCCGTCCAAATCGGAACGCCTCTATCCCTGGTCGGAAACCGCATGGATACCCCTGCATGAATTTATAAGGCATAAAGGCCCCGCGAAGCTCGCCTTCGCCACGAGGCGCGGAGACGGCGAATTCTATTCATTCCTTCAGGCAAAAGTTTCAGACAAGGCGGAGATTACAGAAAAAACCTATGAAATTTCCTATAACAACGATATTGACTTGGACTGGTCTGTTCTGACTTTCAATATAAATCTTGACTAAAGGTTAAGTATGACATCCAGGTTTTTTTCCAATACCGCCCGGTATGGGTAAGGATAATATTTGCGCTGCCGTAATTCATTCAGACCGATAAGGACCGTATGCCCGTCAAGACATAAGAGATTGGCTTTCTGCAAATGGCGGAGATGTATCCGATAATTGGTACTTGAATAACCTATGGAACATATATAACAAGTTTGCGTTCCGAGATGATTTACCGTATCAGCCAAAAGCATAAATGAAGAGGGACTGGTGCCCGAAGGAGCATCATTCAGGGCCTTTGAGTGTTTCAGAAAAGAATCATATCCTTTCATCCCGTACCCTGTGGCACTGACGTATTCCGGGGCGGGATTCCATATGGGGCAGAAAAGTATTTTATTATTCGAGATATAATCTGCATTTTTCAATATTCTATCCCAAGCATTAGAGGCGGCAAGCAAGGCTGGATTATAGTTAGGCACCATATAATTATCAAAATCTATGGAATAATTACAGAACAGTATGCCGCATTGTTTCAGCCGCGCCGCGCATTGTATCTGCTGTGTCCTGTCCTTCGCTTTTTTCAAAGTTGGCAGAAGCACACCGGCAAGAATTGTTATAATCGCTATAACAACGAGCAACTCCAGAATGGTAAAAACCCTGTTCACTTTAAATCTTTTTTTTCTTTTTGATGATGGAACTTTCATATACCATTTTCCTCAACGCTGAAAACAGGTTTTATTTCAAATAAGGTTTCTTGAGTAATATAACTTTTGACTCAAATGGATTCAATGTCAGAGTGCTGCCCAGATTTATGCTCTTCCCTTCAGGCACAAGAGAGGCTTCTTTAAGCCATCCGTTAACCTTGCAGGTATTTGAAAAATCAAGTTTTTCCGCCTTGTCTGTAAAGTTTGAAACAAAGAGCAGGGCTTTGCCGTCAAGACACCAGACGCTTTTAACGAGATATGGACAGCCTTCAACGTTTTCGAGATAAACGGCATCGTCTTTTCTCGAACCTTTTTCAAGGAACGGTCCGGCTTCCGAGAGAATATCATTCCATTTTTTTATTTTATGAATGAAACGTCCATCAATCCCTCCTAAAATCTGAGCCCCCCAGAAAGAAAGTCCTCGCGCGCCTTTTCCGATTATCGCGCAAATCTGAGAGTCCATCATTTCAGGAGAACTCCACGCTCCGGTATCGGAAGGAGGATAGGCTATCGAGGCACAATATATTACCGGTTTGTCGCCTGAAACTTTAACGCTGGCTTCAATGGTGTCAATGGATTTCATAATACGTTTAAGGAGATAGTCTTTATCTTTCTGTGAATTAGGCACAGTGTATTCGGGAACTTCCGCCGCGGTCAGGTTTTTGATCACTTTTGAAACATCGATCTGATGCGAATATAGCGTATTCTGATAATTATATCCTGCAATCCAGGCCTGTAATGTGCATTTAGGGTTGATTTCACGGGCTTTGTCGCCGACAATTTTTACATAACGGGCGCCCTGTTCACTGCGGAAACTTATCCATTGGTCATGATATCTGCCTGCATATTTGACATCTTCCGGCCACTTCATGTTCTGTACACCGCTGAACTTTATGAACGCGGATTTACAGCGTTCGCAGAAACATGGCGGCGGTCCGGTTTCGTAATCAAACATGAAACCGTCAAAAGCAGTTTCCTTAAGACGGCTTGCGAAATCCTGAAGGAACTTTCCATAGCTTCCTTCCCCTGCGGCTATGACTTCGGGGCAGATGGAAGTGCGCGCGGCCGGGTCGGCTTCGGTGGCGCGTTCCCCCTCGGAGGGCAGATAAGTTTCGGGGCATTGGCGCGTATAGGGCCACCACTGGCCAATGATATATTCCATTCCGGCCTTGTGAATTTCGGAAACCGTGGCTTCGGATGTTTTGTGGGCCACATATCTTCTGACACCAAGATTTTTGTGCAGGCTGACAAGCTCTCTGGTCAGCTCCTGAGGCATGTTATCCAGATAAACAGCTCCCCAGAAAGTAATCCCCAGGTCATTCTGCCGATGAACAGCTTCCGGGGCCGGAAGGACGACTGTCTCATATTTACGTACGGGACCGGAATGTCCATTGGATGAAATGGACGTCTCAAGAAAGGCCGAGCCTTCCTTCTGCGGCTTGAAAAACATATAGACGGGAGAAATCATTGAACCTTTCGCGAGAGGACTGTAAACCCAGCCGGGGCCTTTCTTTTCCCTGCTCTCTACGCCATAAAATCCGGGCGGCAGTTTCAGTGCAGAGTCAAAAGTAAGCTTATATTTTCCGGGGCCGCTTTTGACGTATTTCATCGGCTTCCCGTTATTTATAAAAGCAATCGGGTTTAAACTCGGCCCACAGTTTATTTCAATTGAAAGTTTATCAGCCGAGGCGTCATCATCGAAGTTCTGATAAAGCAGTACCAAAGGCTGAATGCAGTTAAGGGCGAAATATATGGTTTTTTCCGTCTCAGGCAATGTAACGTTTGGCCAAATCGCCGTCTGGAGTTTTTCAGGCGGACATACAGGCTTATTTTTTTCCGAAGCTATCACGCTTTCATTGATTTTTCCGGCGAATTCCGTAGAGTCGCCGACCGCAATGTTGTCAATCATAAATTTATAGAGTTTCGTGTCCCTTATGAACGCATAGTTATTGTCAAAATCCGGTTTCCCATCGGGGAGCATCGTTCCCTTGCCAAGTATCAAAGTGCATTGCTCCTGCGGAAATATCCCTCTATTCAGCTCCGCAACTTTCTTCAAATCTGTTCCGCGTTCCCCCAAAAAAATATTTAAATTTTTATCTGTTTCCTCTGAAATTCTGACGCGATACCACATGTCAGCCAAAACCGACCCCTTATCAAAAACAATTTTTTCACTTTTACCGTCAGCCATATATTTTATCTGCAAACCGTAATAAAGACTGGTCATGACCTGGATATAATTATTTTTGTCCCAATACAGAATAACGGCAGGGGACCATGTCGCCGCGGTATCGTTTATATTATTGATATCACACTGTACGCTTTGAAACGGGACGGGCAGTTTACATTCTATATGGTTATAACTATGGCCTGCACTCTGGAAAAGCAGAACTTCTCTCTTTGTGTCGATGGATGTTTTATTCTCCTTGAAACCTGAATCTATTTTCCATTTTGCGGACAGCCCTGGTGCTGAAAACGTGTCCAGCCATTTTTCCTGCGCAAACCCGGAAATCATAAACGACAGAAATACCGACACCAACAGTGTTTTGCCAACTAATTTCATTGCTTTCTCCTGTTATTATATTAAATACTTAATTCCCCTTCTAAAATCCTTCCTATCCTAATTTTTCATTCCGCATTCTAAAAGTTATACACTTCCTCTTATGATGAAACGGCTTTCCTCTACAAGCCGGATATTTTCCCTGAAGCCGTTGTCTATCATATCCTTCAATTCCCTGAAAATTTTTTCGGCTATCCCCTCCAGAGATACATTTATGGCCGATATCCCCGGAACGCATTTTTCAAATTTCGGTATGTCATGGGTCGATATCACAGCCAATCTCCCGGGAATCTCAATACCCGCGGCCTTCGCTATCAATACCGTCTCATAGGCAAAATTGAAATTTGACGCAAATACGGCATCGACTTCCTTGTGTTTCTTTACAAACTCCACAAACCACGGGACATAGTTCATGTCCATGCCGTATTCCAATATAAATTTTTCTTTCAAAGGGAGATTGAAAGCTTTCAAGGCGTCGCAGTAAGCTTTGAATCTGCTTTTCTGCCATTGATTGTCGCGGGTGCTGCAAAGAAAAAGAATATTTTTCCTTCCTGACATTTTGATGAGATATTCCATCGCCCTGTAAGTTGCCTGATAAGTATCTATCGTAATTGAGTTGTAGGAAGCCATTTCAGGCGGAAGATAGGCCATATAGGGAATTTTACGTTTATGCAATTCCTTTAATATTTCTTCGTTCCACGGGTCAAGTATGACAATTCCCTGCCCCGGCCTGCCGGAAAAACTTTTCGCTATGGCGTCCTCCCTTTTAACAGCGGAATCAAAAATTTTGACCTTGAATTCGCAGTTCGCGCCCAACTTCTGCATCGCCTCGAAAATACCGGCGTGAACATAAGGATAACTGGATACAAAACTGCTTTCGTATGCGTTTTGCGAATAGAGAAAGTTTATGCTGTAACGTATTGCGTCATTGAACCCGTCGGCAAAGGTGCCGCGCCCTATTTCGCGCCTGACCCATCCGTTTTCCGCCAGAAGTTTCAATACTTTGTCCGCAGTATTCCGGTTTATGTTATATTTCCGCGAAATCCCGGATACCGATAGTTTTTTGACGGATGACGATTTTATCTGTTCTATCAAATTATCGTATATCACGAGATATCTGGCTTTTTCCTTTTTCATCGCTCTTCTATTGCATGCCTTCGTTTATAGTTTACTATGAAACTTATTATAATATACATATACAATTATATGTAAATAAAAATAAAATACTAGAATAAAGTTAAAATTATTACTTAAAAAGTTTACTATGAAACTTGAAGAAACTTTGAATTGAAAATAATCCGTAATTTTGAAATACTCTTCTTGAATAAGGGCGCTTTTCCGTTCTAATATAGACTTTTTCAGAACAACAAGAGGATTTCAATTATGTATATAGGCAGGATTGTAGCTGTAGGAATGACGCTGGAAAAGAAAGTTGTCGCGATGTACCGGGTTTCTTCGCGGTCTTTTCCGAACAGGGAAGCGCGCATAAACGGCGAAACAGTTTCCATAATGCCGCAAAAAGGTTTTGAAGATGATCTGAGCAAAAATCCCTATATAGCTTACAACTGCCTGCGCATTGCCGGGACCTGCGCCGTCGCATGCAACGGCTCCCATACTGACCCCATAAGCGAAAAAATCGCATCGGGAATGTCTGTAAGGGACGCTATGTCCCTAAGCCTGCTGGCAATGGATTATGAGAAAGACAATTACTGCACCCCCCGCATAGCAGCGGCAGTTGACAGAACAAACAATCGCGCTTATCTCGGAACAATTAAAAAAGACGGCCTCATCGTCCGTGAATTTGAATTGAAACCTGGCATCGCTTATTATGTAGCCACTTATGAAAAGGATATTCCATGCGCGCACAATTCCGACAATGAGTTCAAAGCTGAAGACGCTTACGCGGGCTGTACTTATATTCTGAGAGGCGGGGTTTTCGCGGAATTTGAAAAACCCGTTACCGCCGCCGCCGCCATTGCCTCTGATAAAGGCTTCGAGCTGGCTGTATCTCTGGCATAACTTACTTAAAAAGTAAGTTACCGCTAAAATACTTTGTATTTTCCGCTCATTTCGTTGCGTCAGCAAAACCAAACAATAAAACTGTAATATTTATGGATAAGATACTGGAACAACTCAATCCCGAACAAAGGGAAGCCGCTAAGACCATTAAAGGCCCCGTGCTTGTGCTTGCCGGAGCAGGTACAGGCAAAACCAGGGTCATAACTTACCGCATAGCCTATATGCTGAGGCATGGAATCCCGCCTGAGAATATTCTGGGAATGACTTTTACGAACAAGGCCGCCAGGGAAATGAAAGAGAGATTGGCTTCGCTTGTTTCTGAAAATGACGCCGCGAAAGTAACTCTCGGCACATTTCATTCATTCTGCGCAAGACTGCTCCGGAAAGAAATCAGGATCATGGGCTTTACCCCCAATTTCACAATCGCCGACGACAGCGACCAGGCCGGCATCATCAAACAGGCACAAGCCGAACTCGGGCTGAGCAAAAGAGAAGAGATTCCTGTTGAAAGGGTTTTATGGTTCATAGGAAATGCCAAAGATAATCTGAGAACTCCGCGCATGGCCAAGAACGCGGCTGACATGGATTTTGACGTTCTCGCTTCCGCCGTTTATGAAAGATACCAGCAAATACTCGAAAACCAGAACATGCTTGATTTCGATGACCTTCTTTTTTTCGTTTACAGGATGTGGAACGAAAACCCTGAAATCCTCAAAAAGTATCAGAATATCTACAAGTACATTCTCGTGGACGAATATCAGGATACGAACATGGTGCAGTTTGAAATGCTCAGAATGCTCGCGGGAAACGCGATGAACATCTGCGCCGTCGGCGATGACGACCAGAGCATTTACGGCTGGCGCGGCGCCAAAGTCGAAAACATAATCCGTTTTCCCGAGCACTTCCCAAATACAAAGCTGATTAAACTCGAACAGAATTACCGTTCCACAAATAAAATACTCGGCTCCGCGAATAAAATCATTTCCTGCAATCCAGGCAGATATGAAAAAAGCCTCTGGTCAAATCAGGGTGAGGGCGAAAACCTGAAAGTCCTTCAGCTCCGGGGCGAAGAGGAAGAAGCCGCTTTTATTGCCGACGCCATATCTGAAGTGGTTTCAACACAGGATATCGACTATAATGATATCGCCATTCTCTACCGTTCAAACCACCTTTCACGCCTGATAGAACAATCTCTGCGAAAGTCCCAGATACCATATAAACTGGTCGGTGGACAGGAGTTTTTCAAGCGCAAGGAAATTCGCGATGCCGCCGCCTACCTCAAAATCATAGTTAACCCGAAAGACGATCAGAGTTTACTTAGAATTCTGGGAGTCCCATCCAGAGGGCTTGGAGACAAAGTGGTGGAAAGCCTCAAGGTGCTCCAGAGAAGCGTTTTCCTTTCATTTACAGAGCTTCTTTCAGAGAAAGCTTTTCTGGAAAAGCTTAGCTCAAAAGCGCGCGATGCCGCTTCCGCCTTTTCAAATTGCATAAATAAGTACAGAGAAATCTTTTCAAGGCCCGGGGACCTTTATCAGAACGTCAACGACTATCTGCTCGAAGTTGGCTACCTGAACGGCCTGCTCAAGATTTACAAAGACAGGAAAGAAGCTGAAAAAAGACAGGAAAACGTATGTGAATTCATAAACGCTATCGCGCAGTACGAGCAGAGATATCAGGGAAAACCTTATCTTTTTGAGTTTCTGGAGAGTTTCGCCCTTCTTGATGAAAACGATAAAACGGAAGAGGAGGAAAATAGCGGAAATGCCGTTATCCTCACCACGGTACACGCGGCAAAGGGGCTTGAGTTTCCGTATGTTTTCATCATAGGGATGGAACATAATATTTTCCCGCATGAACGTTCCATCAAGGAAGGCAGCACCGAAGAGGAACTGCGCCTTTTTTATGTAGCTTTGACCAGAGCTAAAAACAACCTCACAATAACCCACAGCGGCTCAAGGATGCGTTACGGTACGCCTTCCAGCCAGAGGCCTTCTGTTTTTCTTTCATACCTGCCCGAAGAAAATGTTGACAAGATTGAACAGTCCCAATTTTTCAAACCCGTTGACAAAAAAGATCTGGCTGAGGGTTTTAAAAACATTTTTAATATCCTTAACGAGAAGTAAATCTCCGCAAAATACTATTTTCGGAAAAGATCTTTTTCCCGTGTTTTTAGTGTGTTTCGCGGGTAAAATCTTTTTGTGCATAATTTCACACCACGTAAAGGCAAGTAAATATTACCGCATTTGTTAGTTTCATACTTGAATTTTGTATGAAATACGTTTATAATTCCATTGATTTGTTAAACTTAAAGAGTTTAAACGAATGACAAGTAAAATAAATAAGCGCGTCTTTCTATTATCTGCCCCGTGTATATTTGTATTCTTTTTATTTTCCGCCGTATCTTTATTTTCTTTCGATGGGAACGTTGAAAAACCAAACGCTGAAAAAACTCTTGAAATTCTGAAAGCAGGCAATAAAAGGTTTGCTGAAGAAGCTTCGATTCATCCTGACGCGGATAAGAAAAGACTCCATCTGGCGGCTACGGAAAATCAAGGCAAATACGCATATGCCACAGTCCTTGCCTGTTCCGATTCCAGAGTACCTGTTGAGCTGATATTTGATGCCGGAATCATGGATATTTTTGTGATAAGGGTACCCGGGAATGTATGCAATACCGATGAAATCGGCTCGATTGAATACGGTATCTGCCATGTAAAAACCCCGGTACTTGTAATTCTCGGCCATACCCGGTGCGGGGCAATTACTGCCGTCGCCGAGTCATTAAAAGGACACGGGCATCCTCTTGAGCGCAATATTCCCCCCCTCATTTTACCGATTGTGCCTGCTGTAAAGAGCATTATTGGGGCCCACCCTGATTTCAACGTTGAAAAGCTGGTCCCCTTGTGCGTGGAAGCAAATATCTGGCAGGGAATGGAAGACCTTTTCATGAAAAGCCCCGCCGTCAGAGAACTCGCAAAAAGTGGAAAAGTCAAGGTTTTTGGAGCTGTTTATGAGCTGGAAACTGGCAAAGTTAAATGGCTCCCTGAAAGCAAAACGCTTGATATTCTTAAAAAAGTTGAGGCTGATCCCAAAAAAGAAACACAGCCTTTGACGGAGGATTAAAAGAAAACTGAATAATGTTCTATTATAATTATAGTTTTTACAAATTTTTAGTCTTTTTAAAATCTAACATTAGGAGTATTTTCTATGACTATCAAGAGTAAACTTGTAAGTGTAGGAGTAGCGTTTACAACTGTTCCACTAATATTATTTGCGCTTATTGTATATTACCAGAACACAAAAATAGAAGAAATCACTTATGTTGAAGTAAAAAATCAGGCTCTTTCAGATTTAAATCATATTGTAATCGGGATATATAATATGATATCATCTCAACAGGAAATTCTTGAAAAAAATGTAGATGCCAACCTGAATGTAGCACATGATTTGCTGAATCTTCTTGGAAAAGTTTCGTTTTCAGATCAAAAAATACAGTGGGAAGCAAAAAACCAGTTCAATGGAGATATTGTAAACATCACATTGCCTCAATTTAAGATTGGAAGTTCCTGCATTGAGAAAAACTGGGGCCTTAATAAAGAAACCATTCTGGTCGATCATATTACCAAGCTGCTTGGAGGGACCTGTACTATTTTCCAAGTAATGGACAAGTCAGGGGACATGTTAAGAGTAGCCACAAACATTCAAGATAAAAATGCAAAAAGAACCATTTCCACTTATATACCGGCAATAAATCCGGATGGAAAACCAAATCCTGTAATATCTACAGTTATGAAAGGGAAAAGATATACTGGAAGGGCCTTTGTAATTGATGCCTGGTATATTGCCGCATATGAGCCTCTTTATGACAATAACAAAAACATCATTGGTATGCTTTATTTCGGTGTAAAAGAAGAAAGCGCAGCAAGTATCAGAAAACAGATTATGGATATTTTAATCGGGCAGACAGGTTATGTTTTTGTTATTGATTCTCAAGGTAAATATCTAATTTCACAAAATGGCAAAAGAGATGGTGAACCTATCTGGGAAGCCAAATCTTCAGACGGAAAATATTTTATTCAGGAAATGATAAGTACTGCCCACAAATTAAAAGACAGGCAAACTGCTGAAATACGCTATTTATGGAAAAATCCGAAAGATCCCAAGCCTAGAATGAAAATTGTTACTTTTTCTTATTACGCGCAATGGGACTGGATAATTGGTGCGGGTTCGTATGAAAATGAAGTTTTTTCATCTCTGGAAAAAATATCAACCTTATCCCGAAAGACTAATTTTATTATGCTGGGAATATCCGCTTTGTTCATTCTGGTCTCAGTTATATTTTACATCATGTTCAGTACTTCTATTTCAAATTCTATAAAAAATGTAATGAATCTTGCTTCAGCTATGGCCAATGGAGATATGACACAACGTCTACAAATAAGGTCCAATGATGAAATAGCGGACATGAGTAAATCATTGAATAAAACCTGCGAGCAGTTATCAAGTGTAATAGGCGACATACAGAAAAATTCAGAAACACTGGCTTCATCTTCTGAAGAAGTATCCGCGATATCAGCAGAGCTTGCGTCAAGCTCTGAACAAATGACATCTCAGGCTACGACAATAACCGGAGCGACTGAAGCAATGTCGGCAAACATAAAGACTGTAGATGAAGCAACCAATAAAATGAACCAAAATGTTCAGACTGTATCCGCCGCTTCAACACAGATATCTCAGAGCATGTCAACAGTGGCGGCAGCCGTCGAACAGTCCCAGGCAAACGTGGCTTCAATGGCCTCCGCCTCTGAGGAAATGACCTCGACAATAGCCGAAATAGCAAGAAATACTGAAAAAGCCAATGAAACTACAAATAACGCCGTGAAATCTGTGGAACAGGCTTCAAAACAGGTTGGCGAACTGGCGAGCGCCTCTCAGGAAATCGAGCAG
>Ga0154588_1074_pt1 | contig 70267 bp, 62 predicted proteins | sample RifGroF2_FD_116017 | JGI IMG/M metagenome (GOLD analysis project Ga0154588, IMG submission 116017) | Lentisphaerae bacterium GWF2_44_16
TAAAATGAGAATCGACGGCAATGTCATATTCGACATTGGAAATTATAAAGTCTCAGAACAACTTTTGCGACATTAACTGAAATTTATACCGTAAAAATTTTATATGAAAATCATAAATAGTTAATTATAAGTATATTATAGTATGAAAATCATGAATGACACCATTAACTTTCAGGTACGTAATTTTCAGGGTGTGCGTTTAGTATGTCCGAAAAACTGAATGAGCGTAACGCCCGAGGACTGTATTGCCTTTTTTGTCATAGTAAATGCACAATAGACTTGCAATTTCATCTCTTGAGAAGTGAGAAGAAAAATCCTCCCCCTTTTTATCAGTTTGTCAATCTAAATGCACGACTTTCCACAGGTGATGTGCGTTTAATCTGAGAAACGTGCGCTTACTTTTTCAATTGACCATTACCTGTTTTTGAGTACAAATCCCGATGGATAATTGAGCTTAGATGCTGTCGAGGTAACGGAGGAGCCTGACGGCGTGGTCGCAGGTTTCCTTATTAAGGGTCTGAAAAACCCTTATCGACTTCAGTTCGGGGTGGATTTTCATGAGTTCCTGAAAAATGTTTTCTATGTCGCATTCTTCTATCTTGATAGCTATGGCGACGGCTTTTTTCCTTGTAAGATTTTGAGGCTGTTCTTTTACTTTGGACAGCAATGTTTTCTTTTCCGTAAGAGTCTGTTTGAGATATTCTACGGAAAGGCTTGTAAGTTCAGCCGGGAAAAGTCCCATCGAATTAAATGTATCTCTGCCCGATTGAATTATGGAAGCGTGGTTTTTTTCTTCCATCGCGATCCGCCACCAGAATTCCTTGTCATCGGGGAATATTCTGGAAAATTCCATATATATTTCAGAAATGGAGCTTTCAAAATCTATAAGCAAATTAAATACTTCGCTGTTGTTTTCCATATTCATCGCTGTTCCCTTCAGAACTCAAATTCTTTTTCATGCTCACTCTTAATATATATTCCTTTTTCTTTTTTAAAAGGCAGAGAGCCGCAGAGCGACATCAATAATGGAATTCCTTCCCGCCGTCCTTCAAATTGCAACTGGGCGACACCGCTGTAAAAAACTTCGTTCCCTAAAAAAGAGAAATATTTCAGAATTTCATTGGAGCTTTTGCTATAACATATTATAGTTATTTTCACAAACAGCAAGAGGGCCGAAAATTGAAAGACAGAGATGCCTGCATAATATTGAATATGATATCGGGGATAGGTTCGGCCCGCCTTGAGGCATTAACCTCGCATTTTGGGAGTCCGTCAGCCATACTTCAGGCTTCAGCTCAGGAAATATCGTCTGTAAAGGGGGTCGGTGCCGTGCTGGCGGAGAAAGTCGCCGACTGGAAAAACGAAGTTTCTTATGAGATGGAACTTGAGCTTGCCGAAAAAGGCGGAGTACGGATAATTACCCAATATGATCCTGAATATCCTGAAATACTAAAGGAAATATATGACCCGCCTATCTGTCTTTATGTGCGGGGCGAACTGCCGCTGCCGCTCGGACAGGCAATTGCCGTTGTGGGTTCGAGAAGAATAAGCAATTACGGCAGAAAAATGGCAAAACATCTTTCCGAAGCGGCCGTATACGCAGGCTGGACCGTTGTATCAGGGCTGGCTTATGGAATTGACGCCGTAGCGCATCAGGCTGCCCTTGACGCGGGCGGCAAAACCATCGCCGTGCTCGGAGGCGGACTGGCCAGAATCCACCCTCAAGACCACATACCGCTGGCAAGAGAAATAATAAATAACGGCGCGCTTATCAGTGAATTCCCCATGGAATTTCCGGTGAGCAGACAATCGTTTCCGAGGAGAAACAGGATTGTATCCGGGCTCAGCAAAGGAGTTCTGGTCATCGAGGCCGGACTGGAAAGCGGAGCGCTTATAACCGCGAATCAGGCACTTGAGCAGGGACGGCTTGTTTTCGCCGTGCCGGGAAACGCGGACAATCCACAGGCAAAAGGTTCAAACTCTCTCATACGGCAGGGGGCTAAACTTACAGAATCCTTTGAAGACATACTTGAGGAATTTGAATTTCTTCCGGGTTTCGAGGGATTGAAAAAAGTCAGGGAAGAAGCCGCTGAATATTCTGCTTCCCATGAATTCAGCGAAGAGGAAAAAAGGATAATTTCCATACTTGAGTCGGGGGACACGGGCTTTGACAGCATAGCGATGGAAACAGGTATTCCGGCAGGAAAGCTTCTTGCCTCACTCATGAAACTGGAAATGAAAAAAACCATAAATCAGCTACCGGGAAAAGTCTATTCTGTTTCAGCAAGACAGCCCTGATTATAAAAACTCAGGCGCTGTAAACATCCAGAAGCATCGCGAGTTTTTCTATTGGATCACTATTGGAAACTTTGCTTGCTGTCTCAAGCTTAACAGTTACGCTTTTCGCTTCCTTTGCTTCAGTCTGGATTTTTTCTTCGTCTTCTTCCAGATTACTGTAAGCCGCTGAAACGCTTGTGGTATCGGATATACTGCTGATACTCATTTGCTCCTCCGTATGAACTTCATAGTACTATTTTATCACAAAGATGGGGGATTGCCAAGGGGCGGCCCTCCTTTTGTGTCTTTAAGGCCTTTATTATTATTTAAGGCTTTTGGGGTATCTTTTGTATTTCCATTCTGATAGATAACATCCTCATTGCGGGAAACTATAACACGCAAGGTACGGTCTTCTTTGAGCAAGTCACCCTCGATTATAAGGATAATTCGCTTTTGGTCGGAGACCTGCCATGAGAAAGTGGCCTTTCCCTCCTTGTAACCTGTGTAAGCAAAGCCTTTTTCGGGCTCATTATTTCTTATATAACCCATCTCTATGGGGGTTAATTTGAATTTCTTTGATTTCAGAAATATCTGCCTGGCGTTATCTTCCAGAAATTTCTGCTCTATCGGATTGAGTTTATCCTCTTCACTTATCTCTCCGCTGCGGCAGGAAGAAAAAAGGGAAAGCAGAAGAAAAGACACTGAAAATATCAGAGCGGAACGGAAAAGTTTTTTCATAATCACAGTCCTGTTGGTATATCTATGAATTCGCAATCTATTTTGAATTTATTCTGGAGCAGTTTCATTACGGCGGCAACACCTGTTGTCTCGGAACAATAGTGTCCGAGAGAAATCACAGGAATACCGCTCTCTTTTATAACATGAGAGGAACTGTGTCCGACTTCCCCGGTTACGAAACAGTCAAGGCCAAGATTTGCGGCTTCATTTACGGCGGAAGCGGCCCCCCCGGAAACTATACCGATTCTGGAAACTTTGCGTTCCGGATCTCCGTACATGACATGTTTTGAGTTCAAACGCGCGTCGTAAAGCTTCCCTACCTGAGTCGCGGTCATCGGCTTCGGGATTTTACCCATAATGCCTATTTTAACATTTGAATACTCAAAAAACATTTCCCTGTCCTTCAATCCGATGATATCGGAAAGCACGGCATTGTTTCCATATTTGGGATGAGCGTCGAGAGGAAGATGCACGGCATAAAGCGAAATACCGTTCTGAAAAAGTATCCTGACCCGGTCCCCGGTAAGGCCGTTCAGACGTTTGAAACTGTTCTCCCAACTCAGTCCGTGATGGACCATTATGAAGTCAGCTTTCTTCTTTTTCGCCTTTTCAAAAAGCTCCATGCAGGCGTCAACCCCGAAAACAGCTTTTGAAACATAAGGATTTCCTTCGACTTGAAGGCCGTTATTGGAATGGTCTGCCGGAATTTTTTCAATTTGCAGAAGATTATCCAGATACGAAGTAAGTTTTTTAAGGGCAAGCTGTTTTTTCATGGTTTAATTTGTCCAATCTCTTATGAACCTGTGCCTTATTATTTTCCAGCGCAAATCATCAGCGCATTTATTTTTCACGAAATCCTTCAGCCCATTATTATTGCCCTTTAATCTCGAAATTTCAAATATTTCATTCTTGGTAGAGCGGAAAAGCACGGCATAAGGATTATTCATTCCGGCTTCGGCAAGGACGCGCTCCGCACGCTTACAGCAATTCCTGCACAACTGGTTTCTTGAAAGAAGGAAAAGCGGATAGACAAAGGCCAGTATCCAGAACGGATAAACAGGTATCGCCCATGACGTAAACGTGGTGATTATCTGTACGGCAAGCAACAGGAAAACAGGAAGGATAAATAATATGGAGTCGTATTTGTACTGGAAACAATTTCCCATATAGCGTCTTAACGCGCTGAAAGAAAGCCTGTACGCAAAATGTTCCTCGAAAAACCTGTCGCCAATCGGCATCCTCGCCGCATGGCAGAGTTCATGGGAAAGCAGTTCATCGCGCCTATATATGAACCAGCGTCTCATGCGCGCAAAACTGGAACGTATCAGGAAGATGGAATAGCATTCCTCCGGAAATGAAATAGCACAGCCGCCCCAGAGAAAACTGAGGCTCTCCGAAAGAAAAAAACCCGGGACCCAACCGATACGGAAAGAATAAGCTTTTTCAGTTATTTCAGCTGCTTCACTCATTATTTCCTGGTTAATTCTGTCCTTTGCCTTCAGGAGCAGACAATCAAGGAGATTGAATTCGCCTTTTTTCTGTAAATCGTCTTCAATGGTTTTAAGTTTAGCGCCGATTTTGATAAGGCGCGCTTTAAAACTCCCGATATCTTCGGATGGGGCCGCAAAAATCCCCTGCGCGTCAAGTCCGGATAATGCGTCCAGATCGTTCCCGTCGAGCTTTTCTATTTCGTTTTCATCCAGAGGAAACATTTCTTTGCTTTCTGTTAAGGAAGCACTTGGAACAAAGCGGAAATTTCCTTGCGTTTTATGGGCGCTGGCGTTTCCGCCGGATAACCGAGCGGTGAAATGGCAAGTATGCTCCATGGGGATACAATGTTCATGACTTTGTTCATCCGCTCGACATCATAAGCGCAAACCCAGCAGGTGCCGAGGCCTTCCGCGGCGGCGGCAAGCACCAGATGTTCCATGACTATGCCTATGTCCATATCGATTATGGGTTTCCCGTCAAGCCTTTTCCAGCATTCTTCGCTGTTGCCGAGCGCAAGCACTATGGCGGGGGCCTGTTTCAGCCAGTCCCGCGAATAACATGAGGCTATCTTCTGACGGAGTTCAGCGTTCAAAACAATTCTGAAACTCCACGGCTGAATATTGCACGCCGAGGGCGCAAGCCTGACGGATTCTCCGATTCTTTCGAGAGCGCCTTCGGGAATTGCCCTGTCCGTATAAGCCCTTACGCTTCTGCGGGTTTTTATGACTTCATAAAATTCCATACTCGGTTCTCCTTCTATATATATTTAGTTAAACTGAGAATCTCACAAATATGGCGTCTCCGTCTCTCATTATATATTCTTTGCCTTCTATACGGAGTTTTCCGGCGTTTTTGGCGGCGTTCCAGCCGTTGTATTTGCACATGTCGTCGTAGGAAATCACTTCCATGCGGATGAAGCCTCTTTCCATGTCGGTATGGATTTTTCCCGCCGCCTGCGGAGCGGCAGTACCGGCCTTTACAGTCCACGCCCTCGATTCGGTGGGGCCCGCCGTGAAAAAAGTTATATAGTCCAGAAGCCTGTACCCTGTATGAATAACCCTCGAAAGGCCGCTTTCCTGAATACCCAGTTCGGAAAGGAAAAGCTCCGCTTCTTCGGGAGCGAGTTCGGCGAGTTCAGACTCAAGTTTTGCACAAACGGGAACGACTTCCATATTATGTTTAGCGGCATATTCTATAATGGCCTTCGACTTTTCGTCCGTCCCGAAGGAACGGAAAGAAGCCTCGTCAACGTTCGCGCAGACAAACGCGGGCATCGTGCTTATGAGACCGAGACTTTTACAATAGTCAAGCTCTGTCTGATTGTCTTTATCGATTTGAGGGATAACGCCTTCGGCAAGCTTTTTTGCCATCTCGGAAGCGAAAGCAAGTTCAGCTTTTGTCTCGGCATCTCCTGCCCTGATAAGTTTTTTTGATTTTTCCAGTTTCTTCTCAATGAAATCAAGGTCCGCCAGCATGAGTTCGGTAATTATGAGTTCCAGGTCTCTAAGGGGGTCAAGCTTGCCGGCAACATGCACCACGTCGTCATCCGCAAAAAGCCGCACCACATGAGCGACAGCGTCAACAGTACGTATATGTCCGAGGAATTGATTTCCAAGCCCCTGTCCCTGACTGGCACCTTCGACAAGCCCGGCTATATCTATAAACTTGAGAGAAGTCGGCACAACTTTGGCGGATTTCTCTATTTCCACCAGCTTGTCCAGCCGCTTATCGGGAACCGCGACTATGCCGGTATTAGGTTCAATCGTGCAGAAAGGAAAATTCGCCGCCGCCGCACTGCCTCTGCTCAAGGCATTGAACAACGTTGATTTGCCTACATTAGGAAGCCCTACAAAACCACAGGAAAAGCCCATAAATAAAGTCCATGAAGTAAAATTAAATATTAAAATTAAAACGGCATCAACCTTTGACAGCCGCAGAAGACAGACCTTTTACGAAAAGCCTCATAGTAAAAATAAATATAATAATCATAGGTATGCTCGAAATAGTGTATCCCGCCATGAGCTGGCCCCAGTTTTTAACATACTCGGAGTCCATTCTCACAAGGCCGACGGCCAGAGGCAGCATATTGTCATCGCGTATGACAACCAACGGCAGAATATAACTGTTCCAGATGCTTATGAATTGAAGTATGCCCAGCGTCGAGAGTATGCTTCCTGACATCGGCAGAACTATGTTATAGACTTGCTGCAGGAGTGTGGCCCCGTCAACTTCAGCGGCATCAAACAGGTCCTGAGGTATCTCCTCTATGAAGTTACGGAGAATGTAGATCTGAACAACCTGCGCTCCCGCCGTATCAACTATTATCAGCGCCCAGAAAGTATTGAGCAGGTTCAGGTTTTTCAAAAGCATGAACAAAGGTATAAGATTGGCAATCCCCGGCATAAGCATCAGGATAAGGAAAAAATACCACAGCGCCTTATGCCCGGGCATTCTGTAACGGGCAAAGAAAAAGGCCGCGTTAAGGGTCAGCCCAAAGGTTAAAATAATAGAGGTAACGCATATAAAAATAGTATTAAAGATATAACCTGATACCATATTCCACGCCACTGTAAAATTTTCCCAGTGAAAAGGCATCATGAACGTCCAGGGATTGCCCGCGAACTGCGCGTTTGTCTTGCCGCTTATAGTCAGCATGACATAAAATGGAAAAAAGGACATAGCCAGTATCAGAAAAATAAAGAGATGCTTTGAAAGTTCGGAAAATATGCTTTTTGTTTTACAGCCCAGTTTCATGATATACCTCTATTTATCGACTCTGATATAACGGTTGTTAAGTTCGGTCAGGAGCAATATGAAAAAGAAAAGTATCAGCCCTATCGCGCAGGCGTAACCGGCCTGTCCGCCCGAAAATGCCTGAGCGAACATGAGCAGGCCCGGTACCATCAGCTTGCCGTTGGGCCCGCCGCTTTCGCCGAAAAGAATAAGTATAAAACCATAAGTCTGCAAAGTGCCGATAATCATCAGCACCATATTAATCCTTATCTGCGTAAGTATAAGCGGAAGCTCTATGTGGAAGAACTTTTCAAAGGCGTTCGCTCCGTCAATGTCGGCGGCCTCGTAAACGCTTGTGGATATCCCCTGAAGCCCCGCGAGATATATGAGCACTCCCGTAACGCCGACCCAGGGAAAACCCCAGAGAATAAACGCCGGAAGCACCAGATGCTCATTGCCCAGCCATACGGGCATGGTCCCGGCCTTGAAAATACCGCCCCAGCCCAAAAGATGGTCCAGATAAATCAATACGTCCATTATTTTCGTGTATATCAGCACTTTGTTGAATATGCCCACGTTCGGCTCGAAAAAGAACTTCCACAAAAGCAGATATACCATGCCCGGAATTATCATGGGAATTACGAAAAGCACCTTGTAAAAATAGTTGAACTTTTCGCTTTTCAAACGGTGAACTACAACCGCCGTTGCTATTGACGGTATCATCTTGGGTATATTGAAGAGAACAAGTATGAAAACTATGGTGAAACCGCTCCATAGCACCGGATCGCCTCCGGCATGCTTCCCAAGCCCCCAGAAACATATTCCCAGCGCGATGAAGGACTGAAGCGTTCTTGCGCCCTCAATATGAGGAAGGTTTTCAGCGTAAGGCAGTATCCACATGAAGAAGCCGTTGAAAAGCATGACTATCATCCATGCGAAAACTGATGAAAAACCCGTCGCGTGAATAAAAGCCGCCGCTATGAAATCCAGCGGTATCAGCATGTATATCCATTTGTTTTTGTTTTCGTCGCTTATGAAAAACTTGAAAGCCAGAAGCAGCGTTCCCCAGACCAGCAGCGCGAAGCCGAAATGTTTTCCGGCCGCCTCTCTTGTCATATCAATATAGGCCCAGCCGTTTATAGCAATCGCTCCGGCGCCGGCTATCATCGAGCCGATCCCGGCTATAAGCCTGAAAAGATTTGATTTTATATCGTTTTTTCTGGCATAGAAAAGTACCAGCGCGAAAAGAGCGAAAGTGAATATCCAGAGCCAGTAATTGCCCATAAGGCGGCGGAAGTTCAAGTCACCGACAAAAGTATTTATGTCTTCACCGTTCCATCTGAAAAAGGCATGATACATTGCACTCAGGGCCGGATAATATGAAAAAACGCCCACAAGCAGGACGCTGGGAATAACAAAGAAATATACTTTCCAGTAATGTTTAAGTTTGCTGTAACCTATGATTTTCGCCATTTTTCAGTCTCTCCGTGTTTTTATCCGCTTGAAGTTTTCAAAGAAACTCTTACTGAATTCAGTTTTATCGGGGTTCGCAAAAAACGGCGCGAACATTGCCTTCGTAGCCGGTTGAACAAAACTGTAATCAATAATCACGTCCCAGCTCGCCTTCAGCTTGCGGCGGCTTTCTTCAAGTCCGGCATTGTCTTTGGAAAATATATATTTTGCCAGGTATATGCTTCTCTGGAGCTGTTTATCGGGAAGAGCGTCGCTTGCGCTTACCAGTATCGCGTCAAAATCATACGCCATGTCCTGCGGCAAGGATGACTTCAGCTTTTTAAGATATTCCTTATAATCGATTTCGCCGGAAATATACGGCCAGTAAACCTGAGATTCTATCATAGCGGAACGCGTCTTGCCGCCAAAGGAAAAATTAAGAGAGCCGAAATATCCCTTGAAATTAGGCTCAAAAGGCTTCAGCATCTCAATGGTTTTCGCGTATTTCACCGCCGGTATCCACTCGACTATTTCATTGAATTTCTGATTGTTTTCAGGGGTTGTGCAGAACTGCAGAAAGTCTATGGCCGTCTCTTTATGCTTTGAAAATTTTGTAATCCCGTAAGCGCATCCTGTTCTTGAAACTTCCGCTACCGGACCTGCTATGTATTTGGCATATTTATCATTTGGACCGGGTACGGGAAAGTCAAAAATACCTACCTCAAATCTTTTTCGCGGCATAAGTCCGGCATCTTCCGCGGGGGAAACGCTTTCAAGCTCTGTAATCACAGGGACTTTCCCGAGTTTCGTATCCTTTATGTCGGCAAGCTCGAAACCAAAAGTTTCCCTGAAATGTTTCTTTCCTTCAAGTGGTTTTATATTAACTTTGATTTTACTGCCTTCCCTGTTGAGGAGCAGGCTTATGTCTTTCTTAGCAGCCACGGCTTCGTTCATGGTTTTCATGATTTCATCCGAACTGGAAACTTTCTTGCCGTTTACTGCCAATATTATATCGCCGAAAGGCTGAGAGCTGGCCTGGCCTATAAACGATTTGGCGTCCCAACTCCCCGAGGTTATAAAAGCCGCACGGCCCTGAACGAAGGCGAAGCCCGAATCCATACGTTCTATCGACATAAAACCCGGCGCGAAATACTTCGCCATATCCCTGACTGTCTCGATACCTGCCTCCATTTTCGGGTCATCAAAAGTCAAATCTCCGTTCAGAAAAGCCAGCAGCAACTCTCTGCCGTCCTTTAAACTGCCATCAAAGTTTACATCCAGCTCAAGGTATTTGTCCGCGGTAAACATGGCAAGATATCTGCCTTTGTAAGTGTTGATGTTATAGCGGTTTGAAGCTATGGGCACCAGCGGTGCTTTCTCCTTCAATTTGAGCGGCGCAAAGGGAAGCTTCTGCCACCATTTGAGATTTCTCATAACCTTCTGATTGTATTTTTCGGCTTCCGCGTTTTTCTGTGCCACATAATTCTGTATTTTTTTGCAGTAGTTCAAAAACTCGGAAAGGGTCTTCGGTTCCTTGTCTGTTTTCAGTATCCTCCTGAAAATATCCTTATTATAGAATATCCTGACTGAACCCTGATTCATGCCTACCATATAGTAATCAAGCAAGTCGGGCATATAAGACCCCTGCAGGCTGTCAACAAAGGTGTCCATCCACGGAACATTTCTCAGCAGCGGGTTATCTTTATTATAAGGATTGGGCTTTCTCAATTCATCGGTCAACGGAACAAAATAACGGCCCAGATAAAGTTTCGTATCAAATCCGCCTATTTCTATGAGATCCGGCGCGGTCCTGCCGAGAAGTTGCGTCGTAACCCACTGTCCATAAGCGCGTTCAGTAATCGGTATCTGAATAATTTTCACTTTAGGGTGTGTTTTCTCATAAAGCTTTATCATTTCATCCATAGCATCTCTGTACCCGGCTTCAAGCTGCCAATGGCAAAGCCTTATTGTGGTTTTGTCAATTTCCTCGTTTTTGACTTTAAGCACATTCCATATCGCGCCCAAGTAGCAGACAAGAAGAATGGCAAGGCCTATATAACTCATTATGGAAATGTTTTTTTCTTTTTTTTCCGCCATAACTATTTATCCTTGAGAGAGGCTATTTTTTCTTTTACATAGTATGTGATGTTGCTGTTTTCTATTTCTTTGTCAATGCGTTTGTAATACTCCAAGGCTGTTTTCGTGTCTTTCAATTTCTGCTCCGATATCCTGGCTATGGTAAAATATGCCTGTGACTTCATGGCATAACTGGTCGGGCCGAAGAAACAATATGCTTTAAGCCAATTGATGCTTTGTGAATACGCTCCGCGCCAGAACAGACAGTTATAAAGGTAATAACACATGGGCGCCGCAAGAAGCGTCTTATCGGAAGAAACGGACTTGGCGTCAGTTGTAAAAGGCTTCAGATAAGCCTCAATAAGCTTTATATTCTCCGTTGTCGCCTCATCTGTAAAATCCTGAGTCTGCGAAACGGCTTTTAGGAGCATAGCATCCTGAGTAACAACTGAGTCGGGATGATTTTTTCTGAGGTAATCCCAAGTTGCCTCGGCTTTCGCCAGTTTCTGGGGGTTGTCTTCCATTACTGAAACACGATATTCACATTCCGCGATCATGGACTTCAGGAACGGCGAGAGCTTATGGTTTTCGCCTGTTTTCTCAAGCCCTTTCTTGTAAAGGCTTATCGCGTACTCGTAATCGTATGCCGACACCTGATTTTTCTGAGCGAACTGATAGCAGAAAGCCTGTCCTGTCAATGCCTCGGCGTATTCATCCGGAGTGGAAACGCTTTTTTCCGCTTTTTTAAAGAATTCTTCTGCTTTCGCGAATTCTCTGAATTCATATTCAGACCAGCCTTTCTTCAGCAAATCCAGCGCCTTATCTTCTCCATGTACGACAATGAACGCGAACAGCAAGAAAAGAAAAAGAAAAAACTTTGATATTGACATCTTTAATAACTTTCCTGAATTTCAGCTTTCAAAATCCCACGAGGAAACCGAACAATAACATTGCTTGAAAACTTTTCAAACCCCGGAAAAGGCAATTGCGTAAAAAGTTCTTATGTTTTTCTCATGTTTTTCTCAGGAACTAAACAATCTGCAAATGTTAAATTTTACCCAAAACTTTGGAGAGCGTAATATCTGCCGACCGTCGATATAGAAGAGTCCGCATAATCTTCCATTCCGTTTTACGTCTCCATTTTGAGGAACGGGATCATTCTATCCATGTTCCCGAAAAAACGGATATTTTCCCTTTTCAAGAAACCATTCTTATGCTATTTTTATTTTTCAGTTGTCAAAAAACACGCCTAAATCGGCTTTTTTTGATTGCTATTCCGCTATTTTACCCCTATCGGCTTCTCCTTGGATACCTATAACAATGCTTATTATTTTTAAATTATTTCCTTGTATTCTCCATGTTTTTCGAGCTAGTTTAAGCTTTTATTGGGCTGATAAAATATTTCAGAGAAAGACTTTGGCCTTTCTTGAATTCTCTGCCTAAATGAACCCTGAGGCTTCCCATTAATTGCCCTTTGTAGGTTGATTCTGGTCCAAACTCACAATCATGAGGCTCGTCAAAAATAAGCTCAAAACCATTCCCTTTTGCATCGATGAATTTGATTGCCTTTGCCCGTCCAGGTGCTTCTGACCACTTGTCGTTTATTTTAAAAGCTATTTTCAGTCCTGTCTTATTTTTTAAAAAGGGAATCTGCTCATAAAGATCTTTAACCTTTACGTCGTCATTAAAAGAAAATGCAATATTTTGCTCTATCCCTTTGTCATCGAATCTGATTGTCCGCGTAACCGTTACAGGCAGTTCCACCAAATCATTTTTCAGGGTCAAGGCGTTTACGTTCTCGTCGTACCTGCTTTCAAGGCTCCAATAATCTGGGAAGGAGCATTTTCCATCCGTCAAATCAGCGCGAATCATCTGTGGCGTATTTCCGTTCCAGTTCATAGCTAAAACACCGTTGCCGTATTCCGGTGTCCAAAACATTGACAAACCCTGGATCTGATTCCATTTATAAACGGGCTTTTTGTTTTCCGGCTTCAGGTTTCGTCTCTGCTCTGTCCATTCCGCCGCGGTTTTGCCACAATAGACTAGGGCATAATAGCCGGGACGGCGGACGGCGATAAACTCATCGTTAAAATTTCGCGTGAAGTTCTGCGAGCTTTCAACCGGGAATTTTGCCCTGGGGAGTGTGGAAACAGCGCCGAGTAGATAATTCTCGAACCCCGAAAAAATTGCCGTGGTATATCTCATGACTTGCTGTGTCTCAGTATATTTCGAAATTGGGAAAGGGAGTTGCTTCAGGAGTGTTTCTGCTGGGGCCGGACTTATTTCTTTACTGCACCAGGCGGTAGCTTCTGGCAATACACCGGCAAGCAGATAAACTCCTCCGTTATATTGACGGTTCACCCAGCTTCCGGCTGTGCGATGGGAAAAATTGCTGGCTCCGAAAATCTTGCCGTCCGGTTCCGGAGCAACCGTATGATTGAAAAAATCATAGATGATGGAAAGTGCCTTTTCAACATTCTTATCACCAGTCTTCAAATAGTAGACCGCCTGATAACATACGCCCAATCCCTGGTATGTTGCATCCGGCCCACCTGCCTCTTGTTGATATCCAGTTTTCAAAAATGGATTATTTTTAGGAATGCAAAGACCTGTTATATATTCTTTCGCCAACTGACGGTATACGGGATTACCACTACCTTGACCAATCATGAGATAGATATAAGGCCAATGCGACGATTGATTCTCGCAACTGACCCGGAACATCGAAAAACGATCGGCTATGCGTGTCATCCCCTCTTGCCAGTCTTTCCACATGGGGTCACCTTTTAGCATGGCTCCTGCATAGCCGAATGAACTGCAAATCCCCGCCCAGTAAATCGCATCTGCTCCACTGTAGTTGTCCCAACCATTGTTAACTGTGTCGTTTTCTTTAAGACAAAGCAGGACACGGAAATCAGCCAAAAGCATGCGCCGCGCTATCGCCGGATCTTTGTAATAAGGGTTAAAGGGACGATCCAACATGTATACAGCGGCAAGAGCGGTGGGGTTCGGACTTTCCCCGTACTGTGCATGCCCAAATTTATTGACGCCGATATTGCGGTCAAGTATCTGGCGCTTTACAATCTGGTCGATATGGGTCATCAATCCCCAGTCGCCAAGCAGCCATCCAGAATAAGGATCACTCTTAAACTCCTTGACATATTTTTGGGGATCATAAGGTTTGACCACTAACTTTTCATCAGTCAAATTCTGCATCCATTCATGCATCTTGACTTGATATTTATGAGCGAAATATTTGCCATCGGAACTCTGTTCTACACTACCGTTAATGGCTTTCGCTGTTTCAACATCTCCGCAGATGATCCAAGGCATACCTCCCATCGCCAGGCGGGAGTTACTCGTTGAAAATCTCCAGACTTTACCGCGTTCGTCGTTAGCCTTGTGCTTGAACTCTTTACCGCTGGCAATGACATATTTCTTTCCATTGGGGTCGGTCAATGTTACCGCTTTTCCCCAGGGTTGGAGCATGAATTCCTCGGCATTGGCGGCGATTATGAAATAAACCTCAGAAAACTGTTCTGCCGATGTGCCAGTTAAAATGCAACGCATTGGCATCACGCCGAATGAACTTTCCGGGACAGAAGATGGCGTAACAACATAGTTTAATCCAGAAACTTTAACCTGATAAATTCCTTTCGGGGCGTTTGGGCCATAATCAAAAGAGACGGTATCGGTTTTTCCAGCAGGGACATGTAACAGGATTTTATTTTCAGAGAATTCGTCAGCATTTAAGAAGCGGCAAAAAACTTTTGCATCTTCATCGTTGGAAGCGTCTATCTTCAAAGAACATTTCAAGGGGCCGCCGTCGTGAACAAAATAAAACGCCAAACCTTCGGCTTTAAACGGGCCTGGTAGATTTTTTGCGTACGATGCCAGACCTGCAGCGAGAATGGAAAGAACAAACAAGAATTTTAACATGACAATCTCCTATTTACTTTTTTATTTTCTGTGTATTGGTCCCATAAATTCCTTGCGCCAAGCTTCTGTTAAACCTAATATCTGCTTCATACAATCCGCCGCATTGGGATCGCCATCACAATGCGCCTGCATTATCACCGCTTCTCTCCGACAAAGCTCATCATGCTTTGGAAAATACTCACGTAACAAAAAGTGGGCATATTTCACCAGACGCATATCAGCATAAACCTTTGCTGGAGCGTCAGGCAGTTTTTCGATAGCCGCGGAGCGACAGTGGAGCACTGCGGCACAGATGTCCTCAAATGACATGGATTCTGCCAGAACAACAGTGCTATACCAATCAAACGTATCTCCCCCTTGACAACTATGTGAATCATTTACCCCAAGTGGCGGAATCTTTACTCCAGTCGCCTGCGCCTCGAACCAACGAACTATTTGCCAGTTGTTATATTCTGCTTCATTATAGCCAAAACCGCTAACAACCTCCATTGCGTCAAAGTTGTGACGCCGGATTAGATGCTCAACAACCAGAGGAGAGACGGTCAATCCGCTAAGTGCGTAATAATACCAATAGGGATGGGATAAAATCGCCAATCCCCCGGCCTCACGAATCTTAGCGAAAGTCCATTCCGTTGTCGCCATGACAAAGGTGTCCATCTGCGGCGGCATTTCTTGATAACTCTCCTCAAGCTCCCCGACTTCCCGATAGAATTTTTCCTTATCCGCTTCGATTAATTCTGTGATACTATGACGGCCTCCAAAATTTACCACGTGCTGGCTCCATTGCATGGGATGGACTTCTTCTCCGGGAAAAAGAGCAATCTCCAGGGGGAAATCCTGATAGTCTTCAAGGGCTTTAGAAATAGAATAATAATATGAATGATCGGTAATCGTTGTAAAATCAAGTCCTATTCTCCGACTCTCAGCCACAATATGGGCGGGAGTATCTTCCTTTGCGTGACAACAAGGGCTAATGTTGCTATGTTGATGGAAGTTGCCGCGAAATGGCAGCAAGCCATGCCAATCTCGTTTGACAGAATAAAGGCGAAAAGATGCCAGAACCTTTCGTTTCTGAAATTTCCTGCTTTCATTCCCTATCGAATCAATCAGGTCAAGAGTATGTTCCTGTTCTCCCGCAAAGATTCCTTTAATGATGATCTTCTCTCCATCAAACCACCATTCTGGAACTGGATGTTCAACAATGTCTGCGGTAATTCTGCCATCGCTCAAAATATTTTCATGCGCCCGATAATAGAGTGTGAACTCGCCAAGCTCCAGAAAAGAATGTCCAGGGAGCGGACTAATCGTCACTTCGAAAAGCTGATCCGCAGGAACGAGGCGTGGAAGGAGTTCAAAATTATACGTTTGGAGCTTCATGGACAAACGACCTTTGAATTAACGTCGTATCCCACCCATACGAAACTGCCATCCGTCAATTTGCCCTGCGTTACCTGCGCGGCATGTCCATCGAAATAAAGCGCATTTCCGATGGCCGAATTAGGCGCAACAATTGAATCTCCAGGCACAGCTTTAATAGAACCATGACGAAATCCCCACCATTTCCAGGACGACGCCCGATAGTTATTGATTCCGACTTCTCCCACATGCAGAAGCTCTGAGGGCGTGGTGACGCAAGTGGTTTTCCGCATCCAATTCCAACTCCAGTCGCTCCGCCATCGACCGCCCGTAAAAGCGTCATTTACACCATAACATGTATAGCTAAAATCCTCCTTCTTCTCGGACGGACAATAAAAAAGGGGGTTACGGCTATGCTTGCCGCGAAATCCGCAGGAATAGCTGATACGCTCATACCAATATCTTCCGATATCACCTATACCATTCAAGTCTCCGTTGCAGACCCAGCCGTTCGAGTCGCACTGATAATTGACCGTGCCGAGATTGATCTGCTTCAAATTGCTTTTGCACACAATTGAATACGAGCTTTCTCGTGCGGCTTTTAACGCGGGAAACAGCAAGGAGGCGAGTATGGTGATGATGGTAATAACCATGAGGAGTTCTATCAAGGTAAAACCCATTCGTAAGAGGGGCTTATTTTTATACTTTCTCATATCACAATCTCCTGTTATTTGCAGCGTAAGCAAAGTATGCTGTTTATCTCATGCGCGATGCTAATTCAGCGTTATAAATTTTCTTGACGACATGGGATTTTTTATCTCCCTTAAATTTCCCAAAAAAATATTCTATTGCGTCACGCCCCATTTCAAACAGTGGCATTTTTACATAATTAAAATCATATTCATAGACGGACGAAATATAGCCTATGTCGTCGAAACACATAATCTCCAAATCGTCAGGAGTTTTCACCCCCAGACGGTGCATTGCTACGAACAAAGGCAGAGCAAAAGAACCGTTGAGCAAATATATCGCGCTGATATCCGATTTATGCAAATATTCATAAATCGCATTTGCGTAGAATTCATTGCTTTTTAATCTTGGAACATCGCAAATTTCAGGTTTTATATTTAATCCCTTCTTGAGAACCGCGTCTATGAATCCCAAATACCTGGGATGATTGGGCATCTCATTAATCCCTGCGGTTACAATTCCTATTTTACAATGTCCCTTGTTCAATAGCTGGTCAGCTGCTTTTTCAGATTCTTTGCGGTAATTTACTGAAAAATAAGCAATGTTTTCCAGCTCAGTTATACGATTGATAAATGCCACAGGAACGCCATTTTTTGAAAAACTTTCATACATTTCGAAATCGGCTTCCTGGGCGCTTGACACGATAATGCCATCAACAAAACCTTTGCGCGCTTTCTTCAATACGGAAGGACTGACCAGCGCCAATCGGCAGTTATTTTTGGCACATGTCTCTTCGATGCCGCGCACTAGTTTCGAGGCGTACCAATCTTCGCCCGTAGCGGCTTCCTTAAAATTGATCCCGATGGTTTTAATATCATCATCGTCTTGCTTAAGGTCCTTCATGGTAAGGTCTTTAACAAAAGCTCCCTTGCCGGGCCGTTTGAATATCCACCCTTCGTTTACCAGTTCCCTCAATGCCAAGCGAACAGAAGAACGGCTAATACCGTATTTGTTCGACAAAACATTCTCGGATGGGATTAAGCTGCCGGGAGGTAATATTCCATCGTCAATTGCTTGAAGCAAGTCTGCCTTGAGTGGCGTGGTGACGTTTTTTTTCGTCACTTTCTTTGTAGTGTTTTCAGCTAGACTGAACATTTATCAACCCTGTTGTTTACACATGTATTATCTTCATGTTTAATAATAATAGTTCCGAGCGATAAAGTCAAGAGGAAATAATAAAAATCAGCGATAAAAAACTTAGATTAGTGATTCGACGAGAGATTTTAGCTTGATTTAAGACGTTACGTTCTCGGTAAATTCTTGAATCTCTCAAGGTATCCTGGGCGACCTGATATCCAGGCCGCCGCCTCATGGGAACTAAAACAAATGCGAACCAAGTGGGAAGCTGTAAAGTGTTTGGCAGGCATATAATACTTAATCTTGAACTTTCCAAGAAAAAAGAGTCCTGCATTGAATATATTATATTACAGTAATGTCCGGTAAAAATTAGAGAAAGATAAGGCAAGGATGAAGATTCCGAATATATTAATAGTGGTCAACCTCTTAATAAATAAGGAATTATCATCAATGCCGCATTATAATACAATATTCAATCAGCTATTTCAATTCATCCCCGGACATCATTTTGAGAAAAAGGTGACAGAACTGAAAATGGACAATTACTGCAAAAGTTATCAGATTTTTCAACAGTCCCCAGATACGCACAGATCTATTCACTGATAAACTTTTCAGGATAAGTATCGAGGGCCTTAGCAAGTCTCTGCGCGACTTTCGGGGTTATTTTGCGTTTGCCTTTTTCATATTCGCTGATGATTGACTGACGGATACCTGTTCTTTCAGAAAGTTGCTTCTGAGTGATCCCGCGATGAAGGCGCGCCCCGGTAAGCACACGATGTTTATTCCGCTTCCAAAACTCAGAATCTTCAATATCAATAAGCTCCTCGTTAAACTTACACCTTACCTGTACTTTTCGCATGACGTTTTAATGTTCTCCTGTATCCAATTATATATCGGAAAAATCAAGCTTATAATGTCGTGATATTTTTCACTATTTTATCACTTTTGTCACAAAAAAAGAAAAGAAGTGATCGGTCAACCCGCCTTGTTTGAGGTTTCCAAAAGACGGATTTGACGAAGCAAATCCCTCCATGTCGAACGTAAAAGAACGAAAATCGTGGGCGGCGCTTCGTCGCCGCCGTATACGGCAAAGCGGAGAGCCATCAAGAGGCCTCCGGCAGGCAGACCCAAGGGCCTGCACCATTATAGTCGTGAACACAATTTTTTTATGAGAACAAGAATCAGTTATTGCTTGTACACTCGGGGGTCGTCAGTTTGCGGAAGAACTCGGCGCATTTGTCCTTTTCGGGACTGTTCCGCAAGGCTATGGCAACTCTCGGATGCTCGTTCAGCAAACCCGTTATCATGTAAGGTATGATGTATCCCCATTCTATATCTTTAGAAAGAGGAATGAAGACGTCTTCTATCGCCTGGAGGACGGGTTCGATACTGTATTTGGGATGTTTGAGCCAGCCGAGAAGCAGTTCGAGCGGACAATTTCCCGCGCCTCTCCCTATGCCGTTGATGGTGGCGTCGCAGAAACTCGCTCCCGTATTCAACGCCTGAACAGTGTTAGCGAAACCTAACTGGAGATTGTTGTGCGCGTGAAATCCGGTGCATATTCCAGACTTCAGTTCTTTCAGGAACAGCTTGACCAGATGCTCTGCGTTATTCTGATAAAGTGAACCGTAACTGTCAACGATGTTGACGGCCATCACCTTCGTTTCGTTCTCTATCTGTTTCAGGCCTTCGGCAAGATCATAATCGTTAACCGAGGATATGGCCATGATGTTTATAAACGCCTCGTAGCCTTTTTCAATGGCGTGATTTGCCAGCCAGATGGCTTTCTCTATGTCTTTCAGGTATGTCGCGACTCTGATGAAGTCAAGCGGGGACTCGCTTGCCGGAGCTATGTCATCATGTTCAACCCTGCCTATGTCAACCATCACGCCAAGCTTCATTTCAGTCTTCGTATCCCCGACTATTTCCCTTACTACTTCATCTTTCGTAAAACGCCATAAGCCGAATTCTCCGGGAGTGAACATTTTTTCGGAAGCGCGATAGCCAAGCTCCATATAATCCACGCCGGAAGCGTTCAAGGCAAGGAAGACTTTCCTTACCATTTCTTTCGAAAACTGCCATTTGTTTATGAGCCCGCCGTCACGTATTGTGCAATCGACAACCTTGAATTCACTGTTCAGCATTAAATTACCACTCCTGATTTAATTTGTGTAAAAAAAAGCCCGCCTTTTTCCGGCGGGCTTTGTATGAACTTCAAATATCCCGGATATTACCTCATCACCGCGGTGTCCGGATAAACCGTGTTGTAAACGTCATGGTCTTCGTCCACAATCCATTCAGGCCTCATTATAGGCCCGTATCCCCAGCCTGCCTCTCTGGGATCATCCATACAGCCAGGTATCGGCATCGGGAATGTCAATATTTCGAAAATCCCTACACCTTCACGGGCGAAAAAACGACCTATTCCCTTAAAAAGGCCGTACGTCCATGCGGCTATACCACCCTCTGCCTGGTTTGTATCATATACACATATAGGTATTTCAAGCGCACCCAAAGCCGTATTCGCAACCCCTCGTCCAAGCTTCCTTGCCGGATCTCCCGCAAAAGAGTTTACAGATAAGAATAACATAAACACTATCACCGTCGCGAGGATTGCCTTAAATGAGCGCTTCATTAATAACCCCTATCCTTTTTACTTGTTTCATAAACCCGAACAATATCCGTAAAAAAACACCAACATCTTCAAATATAACTTGATTTTTTCAACAATTCAAGAAAATTTCTATGATGTATAATATTAACTTGTAATAATTTATTATTTTAAACGTGTTTCCCGTGTTTATCAAAAAGAAATTGGAGCTTTTATGAAAAAAAAATCGCCCGGCATTAAAAATCCCCCCCCGGGAAAGGAAAGATTCTCGAAACTTACACTCCTCAAGACATCTCATACCAAAGTCTCCGACGGCCCCGAAAACGCGAAACTTGAAGTCTTTTCAAATATATACGCGGGAAGAGATTACGAGATAGTCTTTGACTGTCCTGAATTCACGTCTCTCTGCCCGGTAACGGGTCAGCCCGACTTCGGCGCGATTACAATCAGGTACATAGCCGATAAATACTGCATTGAAAGCAAGTCACTGAAACTCTACTTGTTTTCTTTCAGGAATCATAATACATTTCATGAAGAGGCCGTTAATTCCATCTTCGATGCCGTCGTAAAGGCCGCGTCTCCCAGATGGGCTGAAGTCAGCGGGATTTTCAATCCCAGGGGCGGCATAGCTATAAAAGTTAGAGTCTCAACAGATTTAAAGGTTGCAAATAAATAAAATATGAAAAAAAAGAAAAGTTTTGACATCATCGCAAAAGGCGGCGTAACATCGCCGAAAGGCTTCAAGGCCTCCGGCATATGCGCGGGAATCAAGAAAAGCGGAAAAGACGACATGGCGCTTATATACTCGGAAGTCCCCGCTTTATTTTCAGGCGCTTTCACATCCTGTCTCTTTGAGGCCGCCCCGGTAACCCTCTGCAAAGAACGCCTCGCTTCAGATTCAAAATTCCGCGCCGTCATCATCAACAGCGGCAACGCCAACGCGTGCACCGGAACACCAGGTTACAAAAACGCTCAGAAAATGAGCGAAATAACAGCCGCTGAACTCTCAGTAGCACCCGAAAACGTCCTGGTATCGTCCACCGGCAGAATCGGCGTTCAACTGCCCATGCCCGTAATAAAACACGGCATCAAACTCGCCGCCGCCGCTCTTTCGGAAAAAGGAGGGGACAAGGCCGCTAAAGCCATCATGACCACCGATACAAGGCCAAAGGAATCTGCCGTATCCATTAAAATAAACGGCAAAAAAGTTACCATAGGCGGCATGACCAAAGGCGCCGGAATGATCGCCCCTAAACTTAACGTCCCGCACGCCACCATGCTCACTTATATCACTACTGACGCAGACATAGGCAAACCCCTTCTCAGGGCATTGATGTCAGAAGGCGTGAACAGGTCATTCAACTGCGTCACCATCGACGGCGACACCAGCACCAACGACACCGTTCTGCTCATAGCCAATGGAAGCTCCGGCGTTTCCATAAAGAAGGGAACAAAGGAAGCCGCGCTCTTTGCCGAAGCACTTTATTTCGTCATGGAAGACCTCGCAAAACAAATAGTATATGACGGCGAAGGCATGACTAAATTTGTTACCGTTACAGTAAATAATGCCGCGTCCGCGAAGGATGCCGAGCTTTGCGCGCGTTCTGTCGCGAGTTCCCTTCTCTGCAAAACCGCATGGTTCGGCAGCGACCCCAACTGGGGAAGAGTCCTTGCCGCCGCCGGATATTCAGGCGCGACTTTCAAGCCCGAGAAATTTTCACTGGACTATGACGAAAAACCCGTAGTCAGAAACGGACAGGATGCCGGAACCCCTGAAAAAGCCCTCGCCAAACTCATGAAACGCCCGGAATTTACCGTCAAAATCGATCTCAACGCCGGCAAACATTCGCATACCATCTGGACAAATGATATATCTTATGAATATGTTGAAATAAACGCTGATTATCATACTTAATAAATGTGGCTGCGACGAAGCGCAACCCTCCACAGTTTCGAGTGTTTCGTGGAGATTTGCTTCGTCAAATCCGTCTTAAAATAACGAATTTCGATATTCATTGAATTAAGGAGGTTTTTATAAAATGGAGAAGCTTATAAACAAGGCCGCTGTCCTGATGGAAGCGTTGCCTTACATTCAGAAGTTCAAAGATGAGGTTTTTGTAATAAAATTCGGCGGCAGCGCCATGGAGGATGAAGACCTCATCACACAGACAATGCGCGATATAGTCCTGCTGGAATGCATCGGCGTTCACCCGGTAGTCGTCCATGGCGGCGGCAAAGCAATTACCGCAAGGCTCAAGGAACTCAACATAGAAACGCGCTTCGTAAACGGTCTCCGTTTCACCTGCGAGAAAACCATTGACGTCGTCGATGACGTCCTGCACAATGTCATCAACAAAACCCTCGTCAACGCCGTAGTCGAACAGGGCGGCAAGGGACAGCGCATATCCGGCAAAGATGTCCTCAAAGCCGAAAAAACATATTCAATTGCCCCCGACGGCACCAAAAGCGATGTAGGTTTTGTAGGCAACATCGTATCGGTCGATACACAACTCATCATGGCCATGGCCAAGTCGGATATAATTCCGGTCATAGCTCCGCTGGGACTTGGAGAAGACGGACAGGTCTTCAATATCAACGCCGACACCGCGGCATGCGAAATAGCCGAAGCCCTGAAAGCAAAAAAACTTGTTTTCCTCAGCGATGTCCCAGGCATCCTCCGCGACACCAAAGACGAAAAAAGCATCATATCAACAATAAAGGTTTCCGAAGTCGATTCCATGATAAAGGAAGGCGTAATCAGCGGCGGCATGATACCCAAAATAAGAAGTTGTCTGCACGCGATAGAAGCCGGGGCCGAAAAAGTCCACATGGTTGACGGACGCGTCAGACACTCACTGCTACTCGAAATATTCACCGACAGCGGCATAGGCACTGAAATAGTCAGATAGCATAATCTCAGAATTAACAAATTTTTACTTATCTTCTGCCGAAAAGGGGAAAAGGCTGTAATCAGATTTTTCGGAGACAATACTGTAATTATCTATCGGCGCATAGGTCAGCCAGTTTGCTCTATTGTAATTTTCACCAGAAGGGTAGAACTGGGTATTATAAGCAAAACCTGAGACTCCATCGTTTAAGATAAATTCATTGAATTCCCGATTTTTAGCCCCAATACTGTTCACTTATGGCTATTATAGCTAAACAATAAGCAACTCTATTAATGTGAAGATCTTAAACACAATGCGCATCCATTTCAGGCGGTTACCTGAAGAATCTGTTAAGTTCATCGTTCTCCAATCATTCTTTTGAATCTTCCTGCATGTCATTTAAACACCTCACTGATATATTTTTAAGCCCTTTAATAATAGTATTTTATCCTGAGTCACGCAGATGCAGTGTTGTTTTCAGCAGCACATTTCCAGGCGCCTCGCAACCGGTTATAATATGGTTCAGGAGCTTGAAAGCTGCCCGGCCCTGCTCAAAAGGTAAATTATCAAATGTGGTCAACGTCGGGGTTATAAAACCGCCTAAAGCGATATTGTCAGCGCCGACAACAGCTATTTCCTCGGGAATCTTGATCCTTGCCTCTGTCAGGGCGCTGATTGCGCCGATGGCCATGGTGTCATTGGCGCAGACAATGGCATCCTCCTTGAGTCCGCCATGTATCCAGCGTTCCCGTACAAATGTTTCCGCGTTTTTCCACTTGAATTCGGCACAGAAAAAATTTTCCTCCGGAAATTGAATATTCCCTTTCCTCAACGCGTCTCGAAATCCCTTGTATCGCTCACTCCCCGGATAAGCGTCTGGAGGGCCGCCGAGGTAGATAAACTTACTGTGTCCTTTATCGATTAGATATTCCGCGAGTTTAAACGATGCCCTGTAGTTGTCCACATTGACGCATGGAATACCATGCGCCGGATCAATGGCGATACCAACAAATTTAAAATTTTCCCTGCTGAAAATCCGGTTCCATTCATCCGGGATGCCGAAACCGTAATAAATCAGACCGTCTATCTCTCGGTTTTTGAACCATTCAAAAATGCTGTCTTTTTTCATTCCTTCTGAATAAAACCGAAAGCCAAACTGATATCCGGCCTTGTCGGCTTCTTCCGCAATTCCGCCGACAATATTAGCGACGTTGTATTCCCTGAACGGACTCTGTTCATCTTCCCCGGCTTCACGGCCGATAAGTACTCCGATGTTCTTAACAATGGAACTGTTCATCCGCTGAGCATGGATGTTCGGACGATAATCCACTTTTGCGCAGAAATCACGGATGCGTTTTTCCAGTTTCTCGCTGATTCTTCTGCCGTCCGTGTTGTTCACGACAAATGAAACGGCAGTTTTACTGACGCCAAGCTTCTCGGCAATCTTCGCCAGGGAATATGTGTTCTTTCTCATGTTTACTAGTTTATCATAATAAAAGTAAATGTCAAGACGCAAGCACAAAAAATCTTAATAAAACAAAATTATTTTGATTTTTGCCGTTTTCATTAGACAGGACTAAAGGAAAACCTTTTTCAGAATATTGTCATTCACTTATTGTTTTTTTATCAGGTCTTGTTGTAAGTTTAAAGTGCTAATAATAAGATACATAAATAACTACAAGACTCGTGTGTTGTTTTGAAGAATAAATAATATCTTTTCAGTTTTTTCACTTTTCATCTTGGCAGCCCGTAATTTATATGATATACTAGTTAATCATATAAAACACCCAATAAGGAAATGTCTTATTACAATCAGCAACGCGTGACAGGAAAGCATTATTCTATGAATATATCCACATCAAAAGCCATTGTTTTGGAACGCCCGCGCCGGGCTCAACTCAGGGAAATCAAGTTAACAGAAATAACTCGGAGCAGCATAGTCTGTCGGACAAGGCTGAGCGCGGTCAGTTCCGGAACGGACATGAAAACCTGGCGCGGGCAGCAGCATCCGGAACAGTGTTACTATCCCCTGGTCCCCGGTTATGAAAATATGGGGATTGTTGAATATGTCGGGCCCGATACAGATACCGGGTTGAAGACCGGTGACCGTGTAATGATAAATGAGTGCCGCTTGTTCGGAGATGTCTGTGCCGCCTGGGGCGGAAATACTCTATATGCCATAAAAAACAGGGAAACAGCCTCGTCTCCATTCGATTATCCTGTCAAGATACCTGATGAAGTCTGCGACAAAGATGCCGTTCTGGCATATCTTGCCTGCGTTTCGCTGAAAGGCGCAAAACGTTTCTCTTTCCGGAAAGAGGAAACTATTCTGGTAACCGGAGCGGGGATGATTGGCATCAGTGCCATTCAGATACTTAAACTGCTCAATCCGTCCGCCAAAGTGATCTGTATCGACCGCTCGCCCTTCCGCCGTGAAATTGCGGCACATTACGCGGACTGCGTTTTACATGGCAATGGGAGTGAGCTTGAAAAAATCAGGGAGTTCACCAATGGCCGGATGGCGGACAAAGTCATGGAGTGTACCGGCAACTCCGAGATTGTTGGAACTTTGCATAAATACATCAAAGACGGTGGATGGGGGCACGATGATGAGCCGGCCCATATTCATCTTCAGGGAGACTATCCCGAGCCAATCATTATGGATTCCTGGCACCGCTGGTTCTGTAAAAACTGCACAGTTACCATGAGTTGCGCGCTGGCCCCCGGCTGCAAGGAGCAGATTTTACAGTGGATGAGCGAAGGCAAATTCAGCACTGCGCATTTGCCTGTGGAAATCTGGCCTGCCGCCCAATGCCACGAAGCTTTTGCATATAAAGAAGCCAAAGGTGAAAACGTATTTAAAATCCTATTCGACTGGAGCGGTGAATGATGATAATCGGAAACGCGGCATGGGGATTCCGGGAGACCCCTTTGGAAGAACAGCTCAAAATTACCCGGACAATGGGCTTGAAGCTACTGGAATTAAGTATTGCCGGGCATCATGGCGACCGATTGCAGTTGAATGCGTCCCACCAGGAGATCTCGGAGGTTAAAAACCTGTTTCAGCAAAACGGCATTGAACTCTGCTGTTTTGCTACCGGCAATGACTATACTTTAAAGGATAGAGAAGCATGCTTCGCCCAACTCGAAAACGTGAAAAAAGTTATAGATATATGCAGTCAGTTCGGCGGCGGACACCTGCGGATTTTTGCCGGATTTGAACCTGTCGGGGAAATTACCGGGAAGCGCTGGAAAACAATGATAGACTGCCTTGTGGCAAGCGGGGAATACTGCATGGGCAAAAATATTGTCCCGGTTATTGAAACTCACGGTGGAGTCAGAAATTACAGCGATGGAGTTGAGCATTTCCACAGTACATCTTCGGAACCGGACACCATGTTCCGGATGCTGAACGAACTGCCGGAATCAATAAAAGTCAATTTCGACCCGGCCAACCTTTATGCCGTGGGTATTGAACATCCTGAAAAAGTTTATTCACGCATCAAATCCCGGGTTGGGTATATGCACTTGAAGGATTTTGTCCGCGTTCCAGGCACAAGCCGCCTCCGTCCCGCGGCATGCGGAAAAAGCGAGATGGACTGGAATTCGCTTATGGAGGCGATTAAAGATTACCGGGGACCGGCGCTGATTGAATATGAAAACGTAGAAGACGTCAAAGCAGGCTGCCGTTCTTCGCTTCAATTTATCAAAAAATTTCTGTTGAAAAACTCTAAAAAAGTGATAACCACAACCTAGATGGAGTTAAATGATTGAAATGGAAATGCCGGAAAAAAGACTTGAAATGGTTCATCTGCAACTTACGCGGATGTGCAATCTGAACTGTCACTTCTGTGGTCAGTGGGGCGATAAGGGATTCTTCGCGAACTGTGGCCCCGGCGAAATGACATTAACGGAGTGGAAGCAGGTTGTCGACTCAATTTGGCATTACGGAACTGAAGCAGGCAAACTGCCTTTGATTACGCTGTGGGGAGGAGAACCGCTGCTTTATCCTGAGTTTGATGATATTGTCCATTACTTAAGGGCGCGTGCTTTTGAGCTTGCCGTTATTACCAATGGAGTTTTACTTGACCGTTATGACGAGTTGATCAGGTCCGAATTCAGCGCGGTATATGTTTCCATCGATGGCCCAAAGGCCATTCATGACTCCATACGGGGCAAAGGCGTTTTCAGGCAGGCTGTCGGCAATATTGAAAAACTGAAAAATGCAAACCCGAAGATTTTTCTGATGACCACAATCTGTCCGCAAAATATCGAAGTATTGCCGGAATTGCCTTATCTGTTTGACAGTTTAGGGGTGGACAAGGTACTGCTGCATGAACTTATATGCCTTAATTCGCGGGAACTTGCCGATTATAAAAGCTGGCTGCGTTCCAGTTTCGGCTTAGACGCGACAAAAATCGATTCATGGCATGCGGAGCTTCCGCCTGACTATCAAAACCGGAAAAATGAAAAGTTGGCCGAAATGTTCCGCCGTCTTGGCGTTTCCCCGGCAAAAACCCCGGTAGAGTATCTGCCGCATGGTATTGCGGAGCAGGAAAATTATTGCCTTTCACCATTTCGTCATCTGCATGTGGCATGGGACGGAGGGGTATTGTTTTGTACTGATTTTTACGACTTCAGCGCCGGAAATGTCCGCAATAAAGATTTGATTGACATCTGGCGCGGCGAAGATGCCGAGAACTTCCGTCGGGAAATCATGCTGAGACGTTGTCCGGCTTGCAGTCATTGTTCATGGCAGCGTAACCGGGAATATTCTTTTGAAAACTGAAGTTCTATTTTTATAAGTTTATATTAAAAAGGCTGTTAGTTATGAAAGGTATTGACGATTTTGTTGGGATTTCAACCAATGTTATGACTGGTGTTAATATTTGGGAAGCGGCCAGCCTTACCCGCGAATACGGACTGTCATGTCTGGAAATTCATCTGGGGGATTTTGAAGCCGCGGTGGGCAATCCCTGGATGCTTCCGCATGCCGGGGTCTGGCCGCGGAATTTCAGTGCAAAACAACGCCGGGAATTGAAGGAACAGCTTTCGCATATCAAAAACCTGATAATTCATGGCAGCCCGGTCGATTTGAATATCGCCGCGCTCAATCCGGGTATTCGTGAAGAATCCAAACGTCAGTACCGTGAAGCCATCGGCCTTGCCGCCGATCTCGGTGCCAGATGGGTCACATACCACCCCGGGCGACCGACCAATTCGGTTGTTCCGCCGCAATATGCCGAAGACAGAAACGTTGAATTCATCCTGGAAGTTCTTGATGACGCCAAACATGCGGGCGTCAAACTCGCTTATGAATGTTTTGAGGCAAGTTATCTGGAACGGATTCCCGATCCCGATTTCGGCATCCTCATTGACACCGGACATGCGGTCATGATGCAAAATCGCTTTGCCCCTCTCGGTCGCGGTAACACCCAAACAGTTATCGACTGGATTGAGTTTCTCGGAAACCGGCTGATTGAAATGCATATCCATAACGTCATTAACTGGAGTGAAAACCCGCATCTGGGTACAGCTCATCGGTCATTTGAATACGGACTTTGCCTTGACCTGGAAGCAATAGTCAGAAAATTAAAAGAAAAACTGATCATGCTCCCGCTGGTTTCGGAAATTTACGAGCCAAGCGCCGAAGAAGCCGTAAAGACCGTTGTCAGAACTAAAGAAAGGATTGTCAAGACTTGGCAGTCAAGCTGATTTTTTTAGGTTGCTTAAAGAGAAAATCGTGTATTGAAACCGGATCGCAAATCACAGAGTAAGCTGGTAATCGGTCCGCCTTATTTGGGTCTCTGAAAAGCGGATTTGACGAAGCAAATCCCTCCCCGCCAAGTGCAAAAATAGACCTCTCTCGCGGAGGGCGGCGCTTCGTCGCCGCCGTATGCAGCAAAGCCGACAGACCGATTACGTAAGCCGGAGATTATTTCCGGCTTTTTTCAAAAGGCTATTGACTTTCAGGATTCTTTTCTGTATAATATGTCCTAGCGGGTAGGACAGTTGGGCCGGCATCCCGGGCCCGGAGTAGAAAAAGAACATATGGATGCCGCCGCCGCGCGTTGAAAAGACAGGAGTTTGCTTTATGATTGAAACGATTAACAAGACCGAGCAGTTGAAGAGCATAATACTGGAAGACATAAGAAATGGCGTTTACAGCCATGAGGATTTTCCTTCCATAAGGGCGCTCTCAAAAAAATACGGCGTATGCAAGCATACTGTTTCACAGGCGCTTTTTTCGCTTAAGGAAATCGGAGCGCTGAAAGTCCATCCGGGAAAAAGCGGAACAGTGAACTGCGATCTTGCCCAGAAAAATATCGCGGTACTGTATATAGGCATGACGCCGCTTTCGCAGTCTGAATTCGGCGCGGAACTTTTCAGGGGCATAGAGGAAGGCATCAGGGAAACCGGTAAATATTCATATAATACATATTCCCTCCCTGAAGGTGACAGCATCGGTTCGCTCGATGAAAATCTTGACAGGGTGCATACAGCCGGAATTCTGCTCGTCGGTTCAGACAATCCCTATAAACTCAGTTGTCTGAAAAAATATAAAATCCCCTTTACCGTCGTCGGCACTTCTGTTAATGACGCGGATGTTTCCTTTGTCGCCCCGCACATGGAAAATGAAGTTTTTGAAGAGGTAGATTTATTCGTCAGAAAGGGACGCAGAAAGATTGCTTTCATAGGCAATATCAGGGAAGGCAGCCCATCCTCCTGCGAGAAGACGAATCCTTTTTTCAATGTATTGAAAAAGAATAAAATAAAAATCTCTGAAAAGTTTATAAAAAAATGCAGCCATCTGCCCGAAAACGGTTATGTGCAGATGAAGGAAATCTTGGAAGCTCCCGAAATTCCAGACGCCGTGTTCTGCACGAGCGACCTGCTTGCGGTAGGCATATACAGGGCAATACATGAACGGAAACTTAGAATACCTCAGGATATAGCCGTTGCCAGTTGTGACGATCTTGAAATCGCCGCTTATCTCAGCCCTTCATTGACCACTGTCAGGATGCCGCGTTACGAAATAGGCTATCAGTCCGTAAAACAGCTTATGGCTAAAATCAGCGGCAGACGTTTTCTTTTACATAAAATAATTCCCTCAGAGCTTATTCTCAGGGAATCCATATAAAAATAAGGATGAGGATAAATTAATATGCGGAAAAAGAAAAAAAACTCTTTTCTAATAACATCGGTCGGAGAGAAAATATTCAGAGTACACTGCGGCGCAGAATCGGATTCAGCTTTAAATAAATACGGTTTCATAAGGGAAATGGAAGGCCCTGGAAAAGTTGCAAGGGATTTTGATATTGAAAAATTCATGCCCGATTTGCTGGGCGAAACAGGGGAGCTTTCCTTTACTGTCGGGAAAGAAGAAGACTGGATTGGTTTCGGTGATGTTACCCGGGAACGGATGTACCATCGCGGATATAAAATAAGTTGTTGGGTCAGAAATGTAAGCTCATATATTCCGGTACCGTTTTTCATGTCAAGCAAAGGATATGCCGTGCTGGTAAATTCCACGCACCGTGTTGAGTTTGACATGGCGGCTTCAGATAAACAAAAAGTGAGCTGGCATGATCATAGCGGCAGAATTGATTTTTATCTGATGACAGGCGCTTCATTTATTGAAAATATTCGCCTTTATACTAGGCTCTGCGGCAAACCTTTCCTTCCTCCTGAATGGGCTTTCGGGCTTTGGTATATCTGCCGCGAACAGGCCAATGATTATGAAGCCGTCAATGACGCCCTGAATTTCAGGCGCGAAGGTATTCCCTGCGACGTAATAGGACTTGAGCCGGGATGGATGGAAAAGAAATATGATCTCTCACCTGATAAAAAATGGCATCCAGAACGCTTTCCAATTCCTTCATGGTGTCAGAACGGGCCGCATAATTTCATCAATGCCATAAAGCGCATGGGATTTCATTTCGAATTGTGGGAATGCAACGAGTACGATTTTTCTTATGAGGAGGAACGCAGGCTGGGAAAGAAAGCAGACAGCGTCGAAACAGATAAGCCCGTCGATTTCCATAAAGATGGTGAAGCCGATGACCATTTCATCTGGCCCAGATATTCGGATACGCTTACAAAAAAAGATGAGGCGTGGTTTGAACATCACAAGAAATTCATAGACCAGGGGGCTGATTTTTTCAAACAGGACGGTACCTATCAGATGTGTCCTCATCCCGGGCGCGTATGGGGTAACGGCATGTCCGACGACGAAATGCATAATCTTTATCCTTTGCTTTATGCAAGGCAGATGAATGAAGGCTTATCGAAATATACCAATAAACGCCCTGTCGTTTTTACCGTTGCCGGATGGACGGGTTTTCAGTCATACTGCGGGACATGGACAGGTGATGTCGGAGGCCGCCTGGAAACGCTGGGCTCAATGCTCAACACTGCGGTCATGGGCCATAACTGGTGCACAAATGATATGGAGGTGATTCAGCCGGAAGGTATTCATTTCGGTTATCTTCAGCCCTGGAGCCAGATTAACAGCTGGACATATTTCAGAATGCCGTGGGTACAGGGGGAAAAACTTTGTGAAACGCACAGGTTTTACAGCAGATTACGTTCACGCCTTATACCCTACATATATTCGTGGGCATATCAGACAGCGGAACAAGGCGTGCCTCTTCTGATGCGCCCTCTTCAGATTGAATTTGAAAAGGATATTAAATGCCGGGGCATCATGCACGAATATCTTCTGGGAAGAGATATGCTCGTTACCATTTACAAAAATGATATTTATCTTCCCGAAGGCAGATGGATAGATTTTTGGACAGGGAAGCTTTACAGGGGCGGCAAAACGTATAAAATAGAATGGCCCGATGATAGAGGCGGCGGTATTTTCATCCGCGAAGGCGCTATTATCCCGTTCGGCCCTGTCATGCAGTACCGTGGGGAAGTGAAACTAGATAAGCTGGAGCTGCATATATTCCCTTCTGAAGAAGAAAGTTTTTTCGAACTCTATGAGGATGACGGTATTTCTTTTGACTACCAGAAAGGAATGTTTTCAAAAACCTTAATCACATGCCGTAGAATGAAAAATGCGGTAACTGTTGAAATAGCAGACCCTGCAGGGAAACACATACCGCCTGAACATGAATGGAGTTTTGCAATCTCCCTTGATAAAAAACCGCTGGAAGTAAATCATGGAAACTGGCAATGGAATGCGCATAGAAGAGAATTAACGATATCCTCTTTTAAAGGAAGAAAACTTGAAGTGAAAATCTAATAAAATGGGTATTTTTATGAAAGCGCGAATTTGGGAAAAAGATTTTTTTACAATTGTCGAGCTCCTCGTTGTAATCGGCATAATGATAATTCTGGTAAGCATTCTTATGCCGGGATTAAAATCAGCGCGTGAAAAGGCCCGGACGATACAATGTGCCGGAAATCTCAAGCAGATAGTCACAAGTACACATATGTATGTTGACGATTTTAATTCATATCTGCCGGGAGAACCTAATAACTTTTGGGATGACACATGGGTTTCTCCCTTGACCAGTGACGGATATGTGCCGTTGAAGCTCCTTGTTGACAAAACCTATCCAGGAGGCTTCGGAATAGGATGTCCTTCGGATAATGTTCCAAGCATTCAGTATTTCAGTTATTCTCTCAGATCTGCGGCAAGGGGTAAGATGATTACCAGGGCCGCATATGGTCTGTCAAAAACATTTTTATTCGCCGACGTGCCGGGACGCGCTAAAGCCCTTTACGCGTCTTCCAATGTAAGATGGAATCATGCAAACGGAGCTAATTTTGTTTTCGGAGATGGTCACGCCCAGTGGTATTCCTATAACGGCATGCTCAATGCCGGGGATAACGGGGACCAAGAATGGATATTCCCTTTTCTAAAACGGGGCGGTGCGTCATATAACACAATTTTTTATTATTAAACTAAAATAGGGGTAAGTTTATGAAAATGTCAAAAGTTCTGTCCGGTATTGCGGTAATTTATTTTCTGCATTCGGCTTATGCGTTGAATATTAATGAAATTCCGCTTCTTCCGAATATACCGGAAGGAAAATCGACAAAAATACTTACTTCCGACATGAATGGAAAAGACCTTTCATGGGAGACGCCATTTGAGAAAAAACTTACAAGCGCGGAAATACTCATTGATGAAAGTGAAAATCCCAATGCGGATGGAAAAGGTTATTATCCAGTCCAGAAAATTCTTCTGAAAGATTGCAGGGCAGTCAGAGGGTTTATCAATTATCCTGTTGACGGACGACTTGACAGCAGGGATTACGCGCCACGGAATTACGTAACTGAATGGCCCGCTACTCCCGAAATCGTAAGCTACGGACTGCTGTCTTACTGGATGAAAAATATGTTTGACGGACTGCATATTGTCCTTGACGACAAGAATGGATTTAATTCAATTCTCTTGAGAAGCAAAGACGGTTTCACTGGAACTCTTTTGCGCGACAACAGCAGTTTGTTTCCACCATGGGACGGAAAGGATGTATATAGATTTAAAGATGAAAAATTAATGATTCAGAAAACTTTTAAGAATAAGATTGAAACAGATCATTTAAGTTTTGTGGACAAGGTAAAGAAGAAAACGCTTGGCGATGTTTCTTTTCTGAGAACAGGCGATATGGCAGTTGAAAAAAAATATTCCGGCAGGGTAAAATTCCATCCCTCTAAGCAGAATGCCATTCCCAATGAACTGAAAGCTTTTTTCAGCACCTATTTCAAATCGGATGAAAAGATTATAAACTTCAAAACTGCTAAAGAAAATTATTCAGGAACTTTTCCAAAAGAAAAAAGCGGTTTTGTTCACTTCATATTAACGCCTTTCAGTAAAGATATTGCGATAGGAGGAGTTACTCTTGATCTTAAATTTTCCAATTTCCAGAAAGGTGAAATAGCCTACATCAGTATTCAGGACCCTTTCAGTCCGCGCCGGGAACTGATGGGATATAATTTCCCCATTGACAAGAACGGCGAACTCAAGGCATATCTCGATTTTCCTGACCAGATTGTTCCCGCAAATACTTCGATATGGGTAAAAATATGGACAGACAAGGCTGAACTTGTTTCTGATAATCAGACAACACCATGCATCAATCTGCTTATAGTTGACAAGGAACAAGCCCTCGCTGAATATTTCAAATACCGTATGTTTCTTTTCAAAGGCATTTTTGGCGCGGCTTCGGAAGCAAGGCCTCATACAAGGGCCAAAGCCAAACCCGAAGATATTCAGCTTAAGGAAAAGATAATAAGGGAAGATACTCATGCGGGGGATACGATAAGAGAATTATGGGATACTGTAGATGAATTGAAGAGGCTTTACCCGGAAGACAAAACAGTAAAAATCTATTATGAGTGGATATATACGGCGGAAGGAATGGATATGTTTCCGAAAGATATGAAGGTTAACTTGGACAGGAAACCGGAAGAAAAAGACGTTCCTGAATGGGCGCTTGCGGCAGAACGCAACACTGACGCTATTTTGCGCGTCGCTGACTGGTGGATAAAGAACAGGCAGATACCTGATGGAGAATTCGGTGGTGCTATCGGCGATGACACAGACCTGCTTCAGCAATTTTATGGCGTAAGCCTTATGAGAGGGGACGAGACCGGAACGAGGATAAAGGAAGCGTGCAAAACATTGAATGACCTCACGCTAAAAAGCATATTCAAAAACGGAATGCATATATTAAAGAATGATCCTCTTCATGGATATGAGGAAGGAATCAACACTGCTTCGATAATGCCTCTTCTTTATTACGGAGACCCTCTGGATTTTGAGAACCTTATGGAAATATGCAGGGCTTCTATGAAACTTACTGTTAAGAAAGATGACGGCAGACGTTATTTCAGAAAATACTTATTCAATCATAACGATCTGGATAAAACCGATATGGATACTCAATCTTCTACGCATTTTCTTTATCTGCATCCGTTCTGTGTGATATCATGGTACAATAAAAATGAAAAAGCGACTGAATTTGTAAGTGAAATAATAAAAGGGCTTATCGCGCATATGAAAGACGGAATGGTGCCCAAGTTAATAGATGTCAGGGAAGATAAAGCGAAAGACGGCGCAATCTATGAACCTGTCTTCAGCATGTTTTATCATCCGGCTTTCTTATCTTTATATTTCAGTGCGCCCGAAAAGCTTTCTTTTCTGGACAAGGAATATCGTGAGAAACTGGAAAAGAGACTGGGGATTGCCACTCCGGCCCCATACTGGATGGAGGCGTATAATGGAAATGCCACAGGCAGGATCAAGCGTGATGCCGCGCGTATGGAGCACTTTGAATATATTCACACAGAGGCGGAGATTTTTGATGACAGGGTTTTCATGGACAAGAGGGCATTATACATGATGTCAATGGGAACTAATCTGGAAAGAAACTTCTGGGCGCCAGTTCATCATGCCACTTATGAAGGGTTCAGTAAAGGATTTTCAGCAATGCTTCTTGAAACAAAAAATGACAGACTGAAAATAGCGCTTTACAATAACAGCGACAAGGTGCAGGAGGGGGTCATAAGGACATGGCGGCTTGACAACGGCGAATATTCCCTCGTCTCCGGCCCTGACAATAATAATGATAATGTGATAGACAAAACAGAACATGAAATGAAAGATTTGAAACTGGCCAGGCATTCGGCTGTTCCTGTCAGCTTGCCTCCTCGAAAGACATGGATAGTTGAGATGACACAGAAGAAAAAAGCGGATGACATCAGGCTTCGTCCTGATCTGGCGCTTTCTCCGCGTGAAGTAAAATGGGACAAGGAGAAGAAGGAAATATCCTTTGCCGTTCATAACATCGGTGCGAAAGCTTCCGGTAATTTTACCATATCGCTTTTCAGGGGAGATAAAAAAGTGCAGGACTTATCTGTCGAAAACATTGATGCCCCGCTGGATTTGTTTCCGAGAAAAAAACATCTGTCTTTCAAAGATGTTGAAAATATTGAAAACATGAGAATAGTCATAGACCCCGATAATAAAATAGAAGAGATAACGGAAGAAAATAACAGAACCGCAATAAGCACTAACTCAGACTGGAGATCTTAAATGAATGGAAACTTTTTCAGAGTGTCTTTAATCATATTTCTTCTTGGCACCGCAATACTTTTCTGCAATGCGGAAGAGAAAAAGATAAAAATCGCATTGGCGGGCGATTCGACTGTTGAGTCCTTCAAGAAGGAACACATTGCCGGATGGGGACAGGTTATCGGGAAATATTTCAAAGATAGTGTCAGCATTGAAAATTTCGCTCTCAGTGGCAGAAGCACAAAAACTTTTCAGGAAAAGGGCGACTGGCAAAAACTCATGCTTTCAAAACCCGATTACATATTCGTTCAATTCGGGCACAATGATTCCCACGCCAAGACAAGGCCTGAAGCAACCGATGCGGCTACGGATTACAAAGATAACTTGAGAAAGTTCGCGGACGACGCAAAATTGGCTGGCGCAAAAATGATTTTCGTTACTTCTGTTCAGAGAAGATTTTTCAATAAGGATGGTACTAAACTTGTTGATAATCTTTTCCCATACGCGAACGCTATGAAAGAAGTGGCGATGGAAAAGGGTCTTCCCTGTATTGACCTTCATACTTCCAGCGGAAAGTTGTTCATGGAACTGGGAAATGAAAAATCCGCGTTCATGTCGTGTAAACCGGGCGACAGGTCTCACTTTTCAAAAGAAGGGGCCGACAGAATTGCCCGACTGATAGTGGAAGACCTTAGAAAAACAGATTCGGAACTGAAAAATTATTTAAAATGACCGTAAGCATCCGGCAAATACACATAGTTGACAGATAAGTTTTCAAAATGCTTGGTAATGGAAATTATTTCTGCGCCTGGAATTTTTCCTGTTATGATAATGTGTTATATCTTTGTATGCCCTTAAAGCAATAAAGTCTATCTTCTCTTGAAGGTCCTTTGAGATCTTCTGAAATAACACTATTCAGAAGTATCTTTTCTTTTTCTCTTATGGAATTAAGCACGAAGTTAATAACTTTTTCCGTCGCTTGAATGTTCCCTCGCTCTATAGCCCACATTGTCAGCGCTATTTTCTGAGAATAAAGATGTAATTTTAAAATATCAACAAATCCGGCATAAGTCTTATAATACATATCAAAAATATTTTTTTTGACTGTTTCATCATAGCATTTGAGCTCTGTTAAATTTGCTTCCGCCTTATGCAACAGTTTGTCTTTCTTCTCAAAGAATGCCGGAAGATTTTTCAAAATGGACAATATTTTTTTGTCTCCGTCAACTAGAGTACAAGTGGACCAGGACGCATGTTCCTTGTATGCCTCAAGCTGCAGGGACATATCGTTCATATAATGATTTGGAGAGAGAATGGAAAAACCGTTACAATTAATTATGTCATGGGCCAGTTTTTCCATACCAATAAGCGTGTCCGCCAATTTAGCGCCATCATTAATTCCATGTTTCCTGAAAAGATATTCAATGAGTAAATCTTTAACATTTATTTCAGAACGGCTGCTGATAAGTTTTGAAATCAGAAACGGTGTGAATGCGGTAATGAAATGATTATTTGTTCTGTGTATATTATATGTCGAGCCGGAACGATTCGAGCCGCTGAAAACAAATTGTCTGCTTTTCTCATCCCATACTTCTGTAAAACCGAATGCGCAAGGTAATGCCATAACGCCTTTGACTTTTCTGACATGAGCATAATCGGAAAACCTCTTCATTTGATTTGCAAGTAAAAAATATTTTTCTGTTGGTCTGCAATAACATTCGTAACTTATTTCTATAATCTCCTTATTTCGCGGAAAACACCCTGTCCATGGATTTTCCGGCTGCATTAAATCAAAATCCTGCCATGTGGCTTTGGTAGATATAAAAATTGACTTGTCACAGATATTTGCCAGTTCACTCAAAACTTTTTTGGGTTCAAACGGAAGACGTGAACATTTTTCAACAGTTTCTTTCAGAGATGCCTTTTTACCTGTCCAGGCCCACAGCGTTTTGATTCTTTTCCTGTAAAATATATCAGGGAAGTGCATACCCCATATTCTGAAAATAATATCAGCAGATACTTTAACCTTGTCTTTCCCTTTTCGTATTGCATCCAATAACATATTAAGACGTTCAGCTTGAGAAAAACTCTGACAATATTTACATTTGTGCATATAGTATTGTCCTTCAGTTGCTTCTTTTGCTGTAAATATTATTCCAGCCAGTTTAGGAAAAGTTTCAAAGACTTCAGCGATTTTGTCTTCTATAAATTTCTGGTTTTCGGGCAGCGCCATACAAAAATTATTATTCCCGGGATAGAATTCCGGATAAAATTTTTGAAGATTATAAGGCAACGATAACTCATATATGGAAAGTAGAGGCTTCAATCCTAATTTTACGGCGAGACTTATTTTATAATTAATCCTTTCCTGCACACGTAGAATTCTTTCTCCAGCTATTTTGCTTCTCTCTTTTTTCAATAAAGGATATTCATGAAAGAATAAAGGCAAATCATCGTTTATATCTTTCCCCTTCCCGGCCATTTCAAAAGAAATACCTTTCTCGTTGCGATGGGCATGACCGATGCTGTGGATTACAACGTGCGTATAATCAAAGTCAACAGCGTCTTTTATTAACTCAGGAGCAGGCGCATAAAATATTCTTACGGGAAACATTTGTTTGTCCTTTTTTTAGTTTTAATAAAATTTTGATTATCAGATGGAAAAAATCCATAAAAATCTGCGATTGTATATGATTGCTTCGTCCTTACCGTCATTATTCAAATCCGCCGCTTTAAGCCCGAAACTGCCGCCCAGATCGTCCCTCCTCAACGTATCAGGAATATTCTCTGGTCTGTCAAACGGTTTTGAATTTACAGGAACTTCAAACTCTAAGGATATTTCTCCTTTTCCATCCATTCCCCAGGGCCATCCGCCATCCGCATAAGCAATCCATTGTTTCTTATCGTCTCCGGAAAGTTTTACTATCGGCCTGTTTCTGTGCATACGGTTTTTCTCCCAGCCTTTTCCCGGTCCGAGAGGCCATCTTCTTTCAGTCGCTTTGCGCCATATTTCATTTCCGTTTTTATCATGAAGCACCATCGGACCGTTTGGGGAATTGTAAAGGGCTATCTGAAAATCGTTGTTTTCCGCAAACTGTCCTATCGCAGTACCTTGACAGTGGATATCTTCTTTTGCAAAAAAGGTTTTCCCGCTCTCATCCGCGAGAAATATTTTGTCGGAACCGGCTATCGAAAAAAACAACTTGCCATCGGGGGACATAAAAATATCCGTGTAATCAACATGCTGGCTGGATGAATCAAATTTCAAGGTGTCGACCACATCAAGTGTCCAGAGTATTTTTCCATCAAGACTTACCGCACAATATCCGATCAGAAACTCATTCCTGCCATCTTTATTCAAGTCTAATGCTAATATATGGTGACCTCCTCCTGTTATGCCAAGCGGTCCCCATATCATTTCAAGTCGGCTGTTAAGGCCAATTACCGGCTCTCCGTAATGCCACCCGTCATATCCTCCTTCTCCGTTTTTAATTACAATCGCGGCTTCATTATCAGCGGTTTTCTCTCCGGCGCACTGAACAATATAAAAATTGTCGTACGGTAGTTTTACCGTATTCTTCTCATGTCCGGTCCTGCCGTCAAGTATCACGACACGGTCTCCATCCGCAATAACAATCTCAATTATTCCGTCATCGTCTATGTCAGCGGCAGCAATGCACGCCTCATAGGAATGAGAAATATAATGATCATCCGGAGGATTGGGCAAGCCCCAGGTCCATAACCTTTTTCCATCGCAGCTGAATGCGGAAACAGAAACTGTTTTTGGAATGAAAGGACTAATAGTTTTGTTATTTTTAAAAATACCCGCGCCAAATACACCCGGCCCCTGATAAGAAAGAATTTCAAGTTTTCCGTCGTTATTAATATCATAAAAGAAGTATTCGGCCCCGCCATATTCCCCAAAATTAACTTCTCTACCGCATTTGACATTTTTCATGATCATCAAGCCTTTCTCTTAAAGAAATAATAGTTGTATCTTTTTTGCCTGAAATTCCAGGTTTGTAATTGACCCAGAAGTCATCAAATATAAATTTCCCTTTGTTTTCCTTTATAAAATTCCAATATTCATCCCAGGCTTTAAGCGCCTTTCTTACACGGCATATTTTATTATCAGGAATATGTTTGATTGTTTTCCATGGATATAACGTATGAGAAAATTTCTTTCCATGCAGATTTCTATAGACTGCCATAGTCTGGCGCAATGCATTACAGTAAAGCGCCGTGTATTCAAATCCCTTTTTAACGAATTTTATTCTATCTCTGAATTCATGTCCCTCTACTTTTTTTAGAGCTGTATCCAACTCTTGCCTTCTTGCATTCAGAAAAGTTTCGGGATACAACTCAGTCAATGCCATGCGTTGTTCCGGAAATTCCTTAGAGAGTTTTGTGGCACTTTCTGTTTCTTTCCATTTTTCAGCAAACGATGAAAAGTAACTTTTCATTTCTTCAGAAGCTGCTCCGAACCCCTTTTCACAATAATCATTCAATTGTTCCCTTGCACTCAACTTACGGTTCCACAGCAGCCTTGCGAGGATATATGAGTTAGTTCCATTAATGGCAAATCCCATTCCAGGTTGAGTGGCAAAATACCTGGCGCCAGAATTGTAATACATGTTTAAGCTTTTTTCTATCAGTTCTGGAAATAGCCTGTGGATTTCCGGCCATTTGCCATTCGAGTAGTATTCATAAATGCCGAGTGTCGGAACTTTTTGGGATATGGCGTTGAGGAGCTTCTTTTCAGAACGCAGTATTTTTTTATTCCATAAGGAATTTCCCATTATACAGAATTGGCCCATCACATTATTACGCAGGGATTTTCTTCGAGGTGCAAAACGGGAATTTGAATATAAAAGAATCAGGAGTTTTTTATCCGGAAATTTTTTTGAGACTTTTTTTGCTACACTGTTGGCATTGGCAAAAACAATATCTGTCAAATTTCCCAATCCTTTTGTTCGTCCTGTACCGGCAAATTCGTCCGTCTGATTGTCTAAATCCCTGCTTTTTCCGTTGCTGAGGGTTTTTCTTTTGCATTCAGGACACTCACATATTCCAGTACCGTCATTAAATGCTATACTGCATACATCAAGCATCGGGTCACTTTTAAAACGGGAACACGCGTATTCAGCCATCAAATCAGGAATTTCCTTATTTGAGAGGCAGGGATGGTTATTGTGTTTACCATTTAAAAATTGGCAGTCTCTTTTTCCGTTTACAAAGGCATAATATTCGGGATGGGCATTTCCATATTTATCAATTGGCGCTATTTCGCTCCAGCGATGTCCATCCAATACTTTCAATCCGCCCAATCTGTTACGTCTTGCCCATAACATAAATTCTGAACGTACTGATAGCGGCAATTTCAATATTGCATGGCACATTGTAGCCCAATCAATCCCTTCATAATCGCCATGAATAGCACCTTTAGTCTGAATGGCCCTCCATTCAAAATCAGGTTTTTCCCTGATGGCAGATACCCGCCATGACAGAGTTGAGGATTTCGGGACTATCTCGCCTGTTTCCCCTGGCCAGAGCCAGCGAATGCCGAGAGCGTTCTCCAGAAAATAGTAAACCGCATGGAACATCGCCTCGACATTTCCGGCAATAAAAGAAATTCTTTTCTCATCTGAATCGATAATGAATTCTTCACGCTCAAGCTTGGAAAAAGTATCCAGAAACAATTCAAGACGGATTGGATATGATTTGTCATATTGAGGTATTTTTACAGCCAGGCTTTTTTCCAGATAATTTACAAGTTCATCGGCAGGTTCAATAATTTCTTCGGCGCTCTGGCAAGGTAGCCGGAATATTGAAAAATTTACTTTTGAATTCTCAAACAGGACAATTTTACTCTTTTTCATTAAATTAACCATAATTTAAAAAATTATTTAATTTACTATTGCTTTACTGCATCGAAGCAGTTATAATTATATCATAAAAACATTTAGAAGTAAATAGAAAATGAAAATAATTTTGATAAATAAAATAATGCCATTATAAAAAAAGCAGGGATGAAGATGTCTGTAAAAGAAGAGAACATTTTGAGAAAAAACATTCCAATTCCCCGCTATTATCAGTTGGCCGAACATATACGGAAAGCAATACAGGAAAATAAATTTCCCAAAGGCGAACCGTTATGGTCGGAAAGAAATCTGATGGGCGAATATAAAATAAGTCTTGCCACTGTCAGAAAGGCTTACGAGATACTTTTTAATGAAGGATTAATACTGAAGGAACAAGGCAGGGGAATTTTTGTCGCAGACAGGAGCGGGAGGACGGTTACGCTTAAGGCGGTGCTCAACACGATGATATTTCCGGAAAAGGTCTGGATGGAGATCATCCGGGAATTCAACAGGATATATCCACATGTCAGAATTGATTGCATTTGGGCTGGAGGCGCCAGGGGCTGGGGAAAAAATATAGACCGTTTGCAGCCCGACATATATAGCGTTGATGAAGCCATGTGGTATATTTTAAATAAGGCGGATTTGCTTCTTGATATCGCGGATTTTGTAAAGCAGGATATTGATACAATAAACGGGATATACGAAAATGTCCTTAACTGCTATAAAAAGGATAATTGCATTTTCGGGATACCATATCGTTTCAGCACGTTTGCCCTTTTTTATAATAAAAAAATATTCCGTAAATACAATATTGATTTTCCTGAGAAGGGAATTTCATGGGAAACCCTTCTGGATATTGCTGAAAAACTTACAGTTCTGCGTAATAATGGAAGCATAAAACATTATGGTTTCATCTCTAACGGAAATATCAACAATATGTCCACGTATATATGGCAGAATGGCGGAGACTTTTCTCCGTACACTCTGTCCAGCTTCAATGATAAAAATGTGAAAGAGGCTATTTCTTTCTGGTATTATGATATGCTTTATAAGCATAAGGTTTCTCCCGCATGGGGAATTGTTGATGCTATTGATCTTTTCCTGAAAGATAAAGTAGCAATGTTTTGTGAAAGATATTATTCAGTTTCTCTATTGAATAAAAAATGCGACTTTGAATGGGGAGTAGCGCCGCTTCCACATGGAAAATTGAAAGCATGTTCTCTGCCGAGCCAGGCCTTGTCAATTTCAAAAAAGACAAAAAATGTAGTCTCCGCGTGGAACTTCATAAAATTTATTTCCACTTTGGAAACACAGAAGCTTTTCTCGAATAAAGGATGGGGATTGCCTTCACAGAAAGTTGTTGCGGAATCTATGCCTTATAATAAATATTTTATTGAACAGCTTAGATACGCCAGACCAGCATGGCCTTCCGCTTTCACTGAGCCCAGAGAAATAATAAAAGAAGAATTTGACCTGCTCAGACTCAACATGCAAAATGCCGAAATAACATGTAATAAAATAGCTAGACGCTGTGAAAAAATTAAGGATAATCATTAATTAAAATTTAAAAAATAACGCTTATGAGGAAACTGATGAAAGGGAAAAAACTGAATTTTACAATCATTGAACTGCTCATGGTTATTTCAGTGATATTCATATTGGCAAGCTTGCTTCTGCCTTCATTAAAGCAGGCCAGAAACAAAGCCAGTACGATAGTTTGCACTTCTAATCTTAAGCAGATGGGACAGACTTTTCATTTATACGGCACTGATTTTAATGGAATGGCGCCACCTTTCTCTACTTCTCTTAGCGGACATGATGACATTTTGTGGAGCACGCTTCTATGGCCATATTTATATGGGGATAAAAATACGGCATATAATGTTCCCGGCTATAATGGACAGTATTCAGTGGGAATAAATAAAAAAACTATTTTTGCGTGTCCCTCCAGAGACGCAAAGAGCGCCAGCGGTCATAGCACCTGGTTTATTTCATATGGTTTAAATTATCGCTTTGCCGAACCTGTTGGGCATTACCTTCAAACACCTTATCGCTTTACCCGCAATCAACAGGCGTCAAAGACGGCGGCGGTTATCGATTCTTATTCAGCATGCGCAGCCTCTGGAGAATTGAATCCTTATATTCTCGATGCGTCAAAAAGGCATTCCAACGGGAACAATGTTTTATATTCCGACATGCATGCGGCCTGGAAAAAGTTCACTGATTTCCCATCTCATGACATGAATATTTTCTGGCGTTATAATGGAGTAAATTAAAATAATCAGGAAAGGATGGTTTGAGCTATGAGGTTTTTTTTAAAGACAGTAGTATTGGTATCATTGTTTTTAACAGGAGCACTCCTGCCGGGCGAAGAGATAAGCTTTGAAAAAATAAAAGGGGCAAAAAGATTTGAAATGAATACCGGTATATGGGAATTGGGCTGGGTCCCTCCTTCCTCTGGTAAAACATATCCGGTAAAGGGATTGGAAGGAATTGCTTACAAGGACTTTTCCAACAAAATTTTCGATGAAAACACTGTAATCACTCTTAAGGATATGGATTTGAAAAAAGCGGAATTGCCGCTTCTTGGCATCAAAGGAGATTATTACATAACTATTTCGCGGGATCTGGAATGTCCTGTCAGATATTATGCAAACGACGGAAAAATAGCTTTGGAAAGATGGACAAGAAGCATTTACGCAAGTTGTTATCTTGGAAACAGAGCTGAACAACTGAAATGGTTGAACAGCAAAAATAAAGTTGAGGACAGGAAGAAAATTCTGGGATATCCCAAGAACATTACTCCCAGAAATGTGTTAATTGACAGTCGCTGGCTTGACAATTCTTTTTCCGGCATCTGGAATGCTGATCCTATGATGCAGATAAGAAATTATAAAATACCCATGAAAATAGCATATATCCTTTTCCTGCCCGCCTCTGTATTGGAATTTGCCATGAAGGAAGAATGGAAAAAGGGGGCTGAAATAAGTTTTGAATGTCTTCTAAATGGGAAATTTGAAAAGAAATCTTTTTTGCTTGATCCTGCCTATATGCCGGAAACAGGTAATCTGCGAATAGGGTTTGTAGGGACAAGTGGCGCCAAAACATATATAGTTCAAAATCCAGGAGAAGGCAAAGATGGAATAATAATAGGAAGCGTCAACACAGAAAAATCTCCATGCCTTTCTGTAAAACAAAACAGCGTTAAAGTTACGAGAGCTGTATGGCGTCCCTATGACAGAATTGCCGTGGACATCAGAAAACACATAGGCTATGAAGGATGTCCGGATAACAATGAATTTGAGGCATTTGATTTGCGCGACGGCTGCGACTGGGGATATCTCATGTCTTACATTAAGGTTGGAAACAAATCTGCCGGGAGTGCCTACCCGAAGAGAAACCCCTTCACATCAATCCGCGAAGACATGGTTGAGAGAGAAAAAAAAGATGCCCTGAAAACAGCATATAAATACGGTATGCGGATTGCGTTCGACATTAATGAGGACATAACTCCCGGAAATTACATACCTGATAAGTACAAGGGGGAAATCCTCAATCCGGAAACCGGGAAATTTGTAAAAGCCGATTTTCTTGACTGGGCCAATCCGGAGGCCGTTTCGTGGGAAGGTGAAAATATCAAGGAAAGGGTCAGGGCCTACAAAGGGCTTCCTGAATATCTCATGCTTCACGAGGGAATCGGGGAAGAACCCAGCGATAACATGAGCAGATATGCCCTTGAGAGCTTTCGCAAATTCGCATCGGACCCGAATGCAAAGTTCCCTGTGATACCGACTTCGCCGGAAACCGAAAGAACTACCAATAAACCGACTGAGGAATTAATAAAAATATATACTGAGTGGAAACTTGGTTATTACAGGGGGGAACTTTTCATGCTCGGCATTTTTAACGCCGCCTGCGAAGCCCTCAAAGGGGGAAATTTCAAAGGGGGATGTTACTTCGGTTCGGTGGAGGATGGCGGCGCTTACTTTGTGCCCTATATCGCAAAATCTCCCAACGTCGTTCTTCTTTGTCCTGAAAATGTCAGGAACAGCAAACAGGGCATTTTCCAGTTATGGCTGGATGCGGCGAAAAAATATCCTGACAGGCTGAAGCTGATGCCGCATTCCTATCCCATGCTTGTAACGGCGTCAACTGAAACCTTCATAGAATGGTTTGAAGATATTGGACTTTTGCCTGAAGTCAAAGGTCTTATCCTTGGAGGGGGCGGGCTGGTGCCCAAGGTGCTTTTCGAGGCCCTTGCCGCAAAACACTACGGAAAGAGCAGAATGTCCCAGGAAGAGGCGGATAAAGTAATCGACACTCTTAAGAAAAATGGAATTTTTTATCTCGACAAATATCCTGAAAAAGCAATGAACACCGAGAAAAAATTAAAAGGTTCCGGCGACAGAAAGACTGATATGAAAAACGCCGGGAGATATGAAGCAGCTAAAAAAAAAGTTGATATTGACGGGGACTTCAAGGACTGGGAAAACCTGAAACAGCAAAATGTTGAGGGTGAAAAACATCTGCTCGCAAAAAAAGAATTGAAGGGAAAAGAGGACCTCAGTTTTTCATTTGCCGCCTCTTATGACGAGAAAAACCTCTACTTTACAATAAAAGTCAGGGACGATAAACTGGTCTTGAGGACAAATACATTATCCGGAGAAGGCGATGAAGTACAGATGTTCATAGCGTATCTTGATAATCCGCTTGAGCAGAGCATAACTTTGGGACAGAATGGAATGTCGTTCCGTTTTATCCCCTCAAAAGACTATAAACATGTGTATTTGGGACATCGTTTTCTGGATGCAGTACCGGGGAGCAAGTCTGATTTCAGGATACTTCCGGACGGCTATGAAATCGAAGCGTCAATACCGTGGGCAAATTTCAAATACAAGCCGGCCAAAGGGAAACTCCTGCCGGTGGAATTGCATGTGCTGGACACTGATACGCCGGCCGGAAAAGTGGAGAAATCCATGCTCTGGAATGCCTTTGACGGAAAAGAGCGCCCATGGAGCGTGAAGGGAACAACGCAGTGGGGACTTTTTGAGCTTCAATAAAATTAACAAGGAGGAAGATAATAATGTTAAAAAAAATTTTACTGTTTAGTCTTTTGGTAAGTTTTTCCGCAAATTCTTTTTCGGGAGAACAGATAAATAACAATAAATGGAATGTAAAAATTGAAAAAGGAGAAATTGCAGGCCTCTTTGCGAAGGGAGAAGCAATAGCGGATATCTTGGGTTCTTTCCGTGTAGCGGGAAAAAAAGAAATAAGACAGTTTTCAGAAGTTAGCACTTTACGCGAAAAAAAGGAAAATCAATTTATATATGAGGGAATTAGTGATGACGGTGATTTTCTCTATGCGGAATTCGGAGAAGTTATAGCCGTGGACAAAAAGACTTTTGATTTCATGTTATACACAGCATGGCTTCCGCCAAGCCCAATGCCGCCTGATGCAGTGGAGGGTATATTGAAATTCGGTAAAGATGTAGAAGTTGTAAAGAGAATAGAGCTCTCTCCTGAAAAAACATTGCCCCCTAATACATTGGCTTATGAAATTACGATGAAGAGTGGAACTAAACTTAATTTGAAAATTATAGGGCTTGATAAAAGTAAAACTGTATTAGCGAAAGAAGCTCCTTCTTTTGTCATTAACTTTCGTGGTGCAAGTGACTATGTAAAAGAACCGAGAAATGAGAACCAGAGAACTCTAAGTTATTGGATAAGCAGTACAGATACCCATTATATGCGTTTCATTTTTTCATTAGAGGATAATTAACATGCGCTGTTTAATGATATTACTCATCTGTTTTTTCTTTTCGCTTCCTTCCGTCTTTTACGGCATGGAACAGAAAAATATAAATGTTGTTATTTTCAGCAGTAAAGAAACATTAAAAATGGAGCAGGTATTCAAGTCTTTCGGGGCCAATGTTTACGTTTTTAAAAGTTCTTTTAAGGAAATACTGGCGGATAAAAAAGATATCAATGAGTTAGCTGATAAAATTGCTCAAGCCGATATCATGGTTCTCTACAATCAGGAAGAATTCGGTTTTCTTGCTAAAAGCAATATAAAGTTCAAAGAAAGCATTATACAATTCTTCAATTCAGGCGGAATACTTATTGCCCTGATACAATGGATTTCATCTTCTGATTTTGCGGATTTCTGCAAAAAAGAAAATTTATGGTATCCTGCTTATGAACAGATAAAAGCATATTCGAATTACAGAATAGCATTTCCTTCTCAGCTTTACATAGCAAACGAAAAAATATCTCATCCTATATTGGAGAAACCCAATAAGATTTCAGGTGTCGTAGGTTACCAGAATTTCGGATATTTAAAACCCGAAGGAGAAGATTTTTATCCACTTGCTATTTGCCAAAACAACTCCAATTGCGTAGGTGTCATGTTACAGAAAAATGTAATAAAAAATGGATTTGTAATTTTTTCATGTCTTTATGAATTCATAGGCGACGGCAAAAAAACAATGAAATATCCGAATGAACCGCTGCCTAGGCACAGTATGCTTATTATTGAAAATATTGTAGATTGGGCGTCAAGAAAAAAACTGTAGAATTGCCAATATATGGAGCGCGCTAAATTCCATGAAAAAATCTAATAACTTTATTGATTACAATAAATCTGTATTTGCTATCCTGTGTATAATACATCTTTTAATATTCAGCAATACAAATTTGCTTTCCACAGACACTCTTGAACCCAGAATGATTGTTTTTCTGAGCGATATTTCCCATAAAGAACATTTCACAGGTCTGAAAACATTCGGAATAAACATGCTCTTTTACGATGAAAAAACAATAATCAGAGATGGTGTTGAAAATTTTCTGGGCGAACTGAAAAATACACAGGTACTTACTATTACGCAGAAATCTAAGTCAGCCTGGCGGAAACTTACGGATTATGATTCAGCCAGAGAAGCCATAAGAAAATTTGTAGCAGATGGCGGAACAATTTTCTGTGATTACAAGTCGGCTTCCAACGGTAATGATTTTCTTTTTTTCCTTGGAGTATGCGGGTTACCGTGGGAGAGTTCCTCTCGTGCAAATTTTGAAGATGGAATTTCCGCTGATGAAAATTTAATTCCGGCGGATCTTTCATTTAGAGGACATGGCGGTTGGAATGAATATATTCGCCCATTTAAAAAGTTGCTTGTAATGAAACAACATCCGGATACGGCAATGCTTTTAATGCAGGAAAATGTAAACGGCAAAGGCAGAGTAATTTACTCGAATCTGATAGAATTCCTCTTATGGTCGAAAAATGACAAAATGAAGAAACTGAAAGAGAAAAACGTGGAAACACTCCTCAATCTTATTTTTAATAAAAAAATCTCTCAAGCTCATGAATAATTATTATCAAATACAGGTAGACAAATAAAAAGCATCCCTTACGGTAATATACGAAAGAAAATAACCAAATGGCAGAAGAAGCTAAAGGAACGTTAAAATATCTGAAAGCTGAGAATATTTTCATAGAAACATCGTATGAAAACAGCAATCCCCCATTGGAAAATATCAGTATCGATGACGAAGGTGTCTGTAATATATTCCAGCGATTTGAAGAAGGCGCCTCTTCCGGATATTCATTTCATTTGAATGTCGCCTTTATTAATGAGAACCTGAAGCCTTCCCGGATAAAGCTCCGGATACATTGGGGCGAAACGGAGTACGACTTCTGCCGCGATTACATGTATGTCGGTTATGATTCCGGGACTGCGTGGAGGATGATTACGATACCGTGTGATAAAAGCATAAGCGAATTTGAAATAATAGTTCCCCGTGGACGGCATCTATTATGCTGTAGTCCTAAATTCGATAATGGTGATTATAGATTACTCTTGGAAAAATATCAAGACACTCCAAATTTTAAAATAATGGAAATTGCAGAAACTCCTGAGAAAAGAAAAATATCATGTTTCAAGTTAGGCGCTGGAAATGGAAATAAGGTTATTATAACAACCCGTGCACACGGCTATGAGACTTCGGGCGCATATTGCATCAAAGGGCTTCTTGCGGATTTTGTGAGAAATTCCCAAGAGTATGAAGAATTTCTCAGAAAATATCAGCTTTATATATTTCCCATGCTAAATCCGGATGCGGTAGCAGCGGGAAATTGCTGCATTTCCACAAGTGGCGTGAATTTTGGCAAAGATTTGGGGGATAAGCATTCACATCTGAAAGATAAAACAACAAAAACTTTAACAGAATTTATAATGCATCTAAAACCCGCCTACTATCTTGATATGCACAATAATACAGGGCCCCATCTAGCTGATTCTTTCAGGTCAAACAGTCTTGAGTTATTGGAAATTTTTTCTGTCTTAGCCCCGGACATGTCAGTTCAGCAGAAAATGTGGAATATTTACAAAAAAGACTTCAATTCAGAACGTCTTATGGTAATGTGTCATGAAAAATTCAGTACAGACTATATGTTAACTGAATTTCCTTGGTATTGTCGTTTACCTGAAGATATGGAAGAGTTTGGTATAAAATTTTTCAGAACCTTATTCAAAATTTTCTAAGGATTTATTATTATGGAAAAAACAAACGCTTCTTATGATGTTCTTGTCTGCGGAGGCGGGCCTGCCGGTATCGGCGCTGCTATTGCAGCAAGTCGCTCTGGCGCTAAAACATTACTGATAGAACAGCAATTTGCATTGGGAGGTATTGCCACGGGTGCATATATTTGTAATTTTATGGATACTTTTTATGACCCTATTTTAAAAGAATTAGTTGAAGAAATGATAAATATTGGCGCATCTGAAAAAAATTACAATCCTTTGGTCCATCACAAACCGGGGAGAGTAAAATTTCATCCTGAAACATTGAAGGCCATATTGATTAAAACAGTTTTGGCTTCCGGATGCGATGTCCTTATGGGAACAATAGCGGAAGACGCTCAAATTGAAGGTGACACAGTCAGGGGCGTGTATATGGCAAATAAGGACGGGCGCACTTTATTCACTTCAAAGGTCACAATAGACACTACTGCAGATGGCGGCATTGCCGCCTCGGCAGGTGCCGAATTCATGAAAGGCGATACTAGTGATGGACGTTTGCAGCATGTAAATTTTAAATTCAATACAGACGGAATAGACTGGGAAAAATTTGAAACTCAAAAACCGTCGAATGAAAAACTGGCTGAAATTTTCAGTACGGCAGTAAATAAAAATATAATAACCCCACCCCGTGGAGCTTTTAATCCTGCACCGAAAAGTTTTCCTTTTCATATTTCTGAAGCCCGGCTCGCTCTCTCAAAATGGGAAATAGAAAAAGTTGACCCTTCTGATGCATTTCAAATCAGTAATACCATGGCCGAATGTCAAATAGCGGCATTCCAGATTATGGAGTTTTGCAGAAAAAATCTCCCCGGGTTTGAAAATTCTAAAATTGCAAGATTTCCGTCTGTGCTAGGCACCAGAGAATCTCGAAGAATAAAAGGCAAATACATCCTTACAGGTAATGACGTTATTATTGGACGCAAATTCGGAGACGGCATAGCGCGGGCAAGTTTCTTTATTGATTTCCATGACTCTCCTCCGGGAAAAACCATTCCCTATTCGAATGAATATAAATTGACACATCGGCCTTCCCCTGGCGACTGGTATGATATCCCTTATCGCTGTCTCCTTCCTGAAAAAATAAAAGGCCTTCTAATTGCGGGACGCTGTATTTCGGCAGACAGAGAAGGGCTTGCTTCCACGCGAGTGATGCCAACTTGTTTTTACACAGGAACAGCAGCCGGTATAGCTGCCTCTATTTCTGTCAAAAAGAATATACTTCCGGATGAAGTACCTGCTTCTGAAGTAAGGAAAAAAATAGACGGTCTGAATAAAAAATTTTTACAAAAATATAATGAAGAAAAAGAAAGTGAAATATGAAAAAAAAGTATGCAGTTGTGGGTATCAGCGGACGCTCAAGGGCCTTTACGGGAAGAATAAACGGGACCTATAAGGAAACTTGCGAAATTGTCGCATTGCTTGACAGTAACCATAAAAGGATGGAAGAATTCAACAGAGAAAATAATTCAACTCATCCGTGCTATGGTGCCGATGAATTTGCAAGAATGGTAAAAGAGACAAAACCTGACGCTGTAATTATATCTACAACAGATGCCACGCATCATATCTACATAGTCGCCGCGCTTGAAAATAATATTGACGTTATTACTGAAAAACCGATGACAACTGATGAAGAAAAAGTAAAGATGATACTTGATGCGGCTGCAAAAAGCAAAGCACGCGTAATCGTAACTCATAATTACAGGTATAATCCTGTAAATACAAAGATAAAAGAAATGCTGCTTGATGGAGATATCGGCAGACCGCTCCATGTGGATTTTAATTATTACCTTGATACTTTCCACGGCGCTTCTTATTTCAAAAGATGGAACAGATACGAAAAGGAAAGTGGTTCGCTTCTTGTTACAAAAGCATGTCATCACTTTGATCTGGTCAACTGGTATTTGGCGCAGAAACCAACGGAAGTTTTTGCCTATGGAGCCTTAAATTATTATGGCCCTGCCGGAGATTATAATCCTGAAAAAAAAGATGGCAGACGATGTTCCGGCTGCCAGAAAAAATGCATGTATTTTAAAAGACATGCGACAGCTGAAGGCAGTGGTTCTTACGATGAGCATCTTATCAATTTTAATAACCCCGGCAAAAATGAACTTTTCGGTTCTGTTGACGGTTATTACGCAGACCGTTGTATTTTCGATGCTGACATTGACACCTGGGATACTTTCGTTCTCGCTGTAAAATATGATGGCGGCGCTATGATGAGCTATTCTCTCAACGCCTCTGTACCTTATGAAGGATATCGCTTGGCGATTAACGGAACAAAAGGCAGGATTGAAACTGAAGCGTTTCATGGAGGGGCAGCAAGACTGCCTTTCCCCGACCCTGGACTGCAAAATATAAGATATATTCCCTTGTTCGACGGCATGCAAATTATAAATGTCATAAATAAAGGAGGCGGTCATGGAGGAGCTGATCCGCTTCTTGCAAAAGACATATTCAATGGGCCTGATAAAGATGATAAAACAGGAAGATTTGCCAATCATATTGATGGAGCAATGGCCGTACTGATTGGGGCTGCCGCACGAAAATCCATAAAAACAGGTAAACCAATAAGAATAAATGATTTTCTTTAACACTTATCAGATATTATAGATAAGGCTTCCTGAAAAGTCATTTCATGCCTATCTTTTGGAAAATCTTTTAATATAGATATACTGAACAAAAAAATACCGGTATCATTGCCCGTTATTTTTTGCTCAAATCGTTTTCCTCGCAGAATTTTTTCCATGCCTCGCCTTCATAGTGTATAACACTGCCGTTCGCGAGAAGAACATTTCCGTAATTTTTCCCACTGGAGCTTGAGAAAGAACTGCGGCTTATTCTTTTATTGTTACGGTTTTCATATTTATTCCATGCTACAGGCCGGGTATTTTTTTCTGAATATTTTTCCCCGCTTCTGTAATGAACTGAAATATTTGCGCCTTTCAGTTCATTCGTTGCAGACTTTCCCGAAACAGACGGATAGGTATAGATTTTATAATCCGTCAGATAATTATTTTTTCTGAGCATTTCAAACCCTTCTGCGCCATTTTTATCAGGAAAATAGCCGCCATTATCCATAGAATACTGCTTCAAGGCCACGCCTATCTGATTTAATCTGCCGGCATGCGAAATTAAATGTATATGTTCTTTCTGCATAACTATTTTATCCATGAAACAAAAGGAAATAACATAAATAAGTCCGATAACAAAGATTACGGCAATTAAGTGCTTTCTGTATTTATCTTTAACTATCATGAATATCAGCGCAATGAAAAACCAGTAAAGAAAAATTAATAAAGGTGGAGAAATATCTGGTACGTTCAACACCGACAGCAGAATAAAAATCGGAGAAAATAAGAAATATAATAAAGTCGCTAAAAATTCTAATCTTAAGAACATGCAGACAACAAAGAGCAAGATAATGCTTATTGAAAAAACAAACGCTACCGCATTGTATTTCAGCGTCTTGTCCAATCTTCTGTTTTCAGACATAAAAGACATTCCATGTTATTTATTTGTTTAACATATTCTCTTCGCAGAATTTTTCCCAGGCCTCACCTTCATAGTGAATAACGCTGCCATTCGCGAGAAGAACGTTTCCGTAATTTTTCCTGCGAGAGAGAGAACTGCGGCTTATTCTTTTATTGTTATGGTTTTCATATTTATCCCATGCTACAGGGCTGGTGTTTTTTAGTGAGTATTTTTCTCCACCTCTGTAATAATATGAAACGTTTTTTTCATTCAATTCATTTGTTCCTGCCTCATCTGAAGATGATGGACAGGTATATATTTTATAATCTGTTAGATAAAAATCTTTTCTCAGTATTTCCAATCCTTCAGCACCACTCTTATCAGGAAAATAATCATTGTTATCTTCAGCGTACTGCTTCATGGACAAACCTATCTGTTTTAAATGGCTTGCGCATGATATTCTCTTGGCTGGCTCTCTTGCTACACCTAACTCAGGAAGGGAAAAAAATGCATATAAGAGAGTAAAAAATATAAACACCCCCAAAGACAATGTCGTGCTTTTACGTCTATACAGGATCTTAACTGTGAGGATTATAAGAAACCAATAAATAAAAACCAAGATATAAACGTGCACACTACTTGAAGAAATTGCCAATACCGGCAGGTTCAATAAACAAAATAGGAGTTTGATATTTTTCGAAGCAAAGATATTGACAAGAACGAAAAACAAAATAAAACTTGCCGAAAAAATAGATGGTTCTATGCAATATCTCAATTTTTCTTTCAGGCTCATCTTTGACATAATATCCTCTGTTATTTTTTATTTGACGCGTTCTCTTCGCAAAATTTTTCCCAGGCCTCACCTTCATAGTGGATAACAGTGCCGTTCGCGAGAAGAACGTTTCCAAAGTCTTTCATTGGAAATGTTGAAAATCTGCCTGCCTTTTTATCATTGTGATTTTCAAATTTATCCCATGCTAAAGGCTTATTGTTTATTCCCGAATATTTCTCCCCGCCTCTATAATGGTATGAAATTTTTTCTTCTCTAAGCGCCCCTGATTTTTCAACACCGTTTTCATTTGATGAAGGACATTTATATATCACATAATCGGTAAGATAAGCGTTTTTCCTAAGCACATTCAAACCCTCTTCACCATTTTTATCGGGATAAAAACCATTATAATCATCGGCATACTGTTTTAAAGCAATGCCTATCTGTTTCAGATTGCTCATGCAGGCAATCCTCCTTGACGGCTCTCTTGCTTCTCCGGAATCGGGAATGAAAACTATCAACAAAAAATATATTATCACAAGAAGTGAAATCAGTAGCCCTCTGCTACCTTTGAAACGCTTAAAAAGCAATGCAATAAAAAACCAGTACGCAAAAACCGTTATACACAATGATATAATGCCGACGCTTCCCGAACAAGGGGAAAAAATAGAAAGAAAATAAAAAACTATAAAAACAGGCATAGCCAATAAAAGCAGAAACGTCTGAACAAATTCTATGTTCCCAAGTAAAACAAGAATAAGAAGTAAAAGAAAAGATACCGAAAAAATAAACGAGCCTCTACAATATTTCAGCTTTTCTTTCAGGCTCATGTTTTCAGACATAATATCCTCTGTTATTTTTTATTTGCGGAGTTCTCTTCGCAGAATTTCTTCCAGGCTTCATTGCTATAGTTAATAATACTGCCGTCGGAAAGAAGGACATTTCCATAAGCGTTTTCAGGTTTTCGTTTATCATTATGGTTTGCGCATCTATCCCAAAGTATCGGCACAGGGGATTCATTTGAAGCCTTAATGCCGCCCTTATAATGATATGAAATATTCTTCTCTTTCAACCCGTCTTTCCCGGCTTTGTCTGAACTTGCAGGACATGTATAAATTTTATAATCTGTCAAATAATTATTTTTTCTGAGCATTTCAAGCCCTTCGGCTCCGTCTTTATCAGGGAAGTAATCATCATTATCCATGGAATATTGTGTAAACGCCAGACCTATCTGTTTTAAATTGCTTGCGCATGATATCCTCAGCGCTTTTCGTGGTGGGCGTCCTCTGCCCAAACCAGTTTCATTAATGAAACAGAAGGAAAGAAAATAGAAGAGTCCTAAAACGAAAAATGCCGACATTAATTGTTGACTGTATTTATCTTTGATTATCTTGAATATTAAGATAACGAAAAACCAATAAGAAAATCCGCCTAAAACTCCAACCATAATTGGTGGCTCTAATAAAGCTAAAAGCAGAAAAGCAGGGAAACTTAATATCAACACAGCAATTACAAAAATTTCTATTTTAAAAAGTATGCCGAGGAGAAAAAGCAAAATTACGCTTACTGAAATAATAAACGGAACAGCACAGTATTTCAATTTTTCTTTTAAGGTCTTTTTTTCAGACATAAAATAATCTCGCCTGTAAATGTTCTTTATGCGCCTTTTGTTCCGCAAGAGTCATAAGCAACAGCGCAAAATATTATTCGTTACAGCAACTGTCAAGCGCTTTATGCGAGTGAACTCCATCCGCAAACGTTCTTTATGTGCCTTGATTTCATAAGGCACATAAAGTCCCACTATAAGTGTCGCTTCGCTACCGACCCGGTAGTTCGCACCGGGAAGCGAGCAGGTTGGAAACCTGCACCATAATAGTAAAAGGGACTTCGTCCTTTAAACGTGAAAATAACACTTATCTCTGGACGCGGCCGGAGGCGTCTCCGCCTTTGAGAGCTTCAACTTCCTTGACGCTGACCCTGTTGAAATCGCCGGGTATCGAATGTTTCAGGCAACTCGCGGCAACCGCGAAATTAAGGGCGTCTTCCTTGTCTTTATAATTGAGAAGGCCGTATATAATGCCGCCCGCAAAAGAATCGCCGCCCCCTACTCTGTCAACAATATCAGTTATCTCATACTTTTTGCTGAGATAGAACTTTTTGCCGTCATGGAGACAGGCAGACCAGTCGTTATGGTCCGCGCTTCTGCTTTCACGCAGAGTGATTGTCATAACTTTCATATCAGGAAAAGTCTTCATTACTTTTTCACAGAGCAGTTTGTACTTTTCGGTGTCGAGTTTGCCGGACTTGACATCAACGTCAACAGTTATGCCGAGGGACTTCTGACAGTCCTCTTCGTTGGCAATGCCGACATCGACATATTTGACGAGTTCGCTCATAACGTCGGGAGCGCTTTTTCCGTATTTCCAGAGCTTGCCCCTGTAATTAAAATCGCAGGATACGGTAATCCCCATAGACCTGGCGGCTTTCACGGCTTCAAGGGAAAGCTCCGCGGCGCTCGCCGTGATGGCAGGAGTTATTCCGGTAATGTGAAACCATGTCGCGCCGGAAAGGGCTTTCTTCCAGTCGATGTCCCCTGGTTTGGCGTTTGCTATGGATGAATCAGCGCGGTCATAGACTACGTTTGAACCCCTCTGGTTTGCGCCTGTTTCGAGGAAATAAATCCCCATGCGGCCTTTGCCTTTGACGATACGGGAAACATCCACTCCGAATTTTCTGAGTTCCGCCCTGCACGCGTCCCCTACGGCGTTGTCGGGAAGCACGCTGACAAAGGCCGCATCCATGCCGAAATTGGAAAGGGATACAGCGACATTGGCTTCGCCGCCGCCGAAAGTGGCTTCAAATGTCGGAGACTGAAAGAGCCTTTCAAGTCCCGGCGATTTAAGCCTGAGCATGATTTCCCCAAACGTAACAATTTTATCAGCCATCGTAAAAACTCCTTATTATTTTTTCTGTAAAAGATGTACCGCGAAACCGCCGATTTCATTCTTGAGGTAAACTGCAATCATGGGGCCTTTTTCAGGCTTCACGGTGCTCATGTCAACTTCAATCCCGTTGCGTTTCAGATAAGCTATCGCCCTCTGAATACTGTTAGTCCTGATGGCGATATGCCCGTTTTTGCCGAGGCCGGAGCCCTTGTTGACTTCAATAAGCGTACCGGCAAAATTCGAACTGTTGCCTTCTTTGAGAGGCATATTGAAAATAGAAGAAAAGGTTTTCGCTGTCTTGAGTGAAGTTTCCGCGTCAGGCGCGTTTATGCCAATATGTCCGAGGTCAAAACCAAGCATACCCGTAACGGCCTGCTGAGTAAGTTCTGTTATTTTCGCGAAGTTCTCCTCTTTCAGAAATTCCGGCTTGACCATCCAACTGCCGCCGCAGGCCACTACTTTGTCAAAAGCCAGATACTCATTGATGTTTGTCGCGTCAATGCCGCCTGTAGGCATGAACTTCAGGTCTCCGTAAGGAGCGCTGAGGGCTTTCAGCGTTTTCAGTCCGCCAAAAGATTCAGCGGGAAAAAATTTTACCACTTTAAGGCCCGCTTCGAGGGCCATTTCAATATCGCTCGGATTGCATACGCCCGGAACTATCGGGAGTTTTTTTTCCATGCAATACGCTACAACTTTGGGATTGAGGCCGGGAGAAACGACAAATTTAGCGCCCGCGTTTTTCGCTTTTTCGGCCTGTTCAATGCTCAGGACTGTACCCGCTCCGACAAGCACATCGGGCATTTCCGAGGATATTCTCCTGATTGATTCTTCGGCCGCCGCCGTTCTGAAAGTTATTTCGGCTACCGGCAATCCGCCGGCAGTCAGGGCTTTTGCCAGCGGCACGGCGTGTTCGGGATTATCAATCTTTACGACCGGGACTATTCCCAGTTCCCCAATTTCTCTGAAAATATCGGACATATTGAACTCCTATGCTTTATAAAAATAATCAATGAAGGCCAGTTTTTTATACTACATGAGGAATGCTTTTTTTCAAGCATGCGGAATAAACGAAAGACACAAAGAAAATGGATGGTTGCTTTTCCATTTCTTTGTGTCTCTGTTTTAAAAATCAGACGAAGTCAATATCTCTGTTTATTTATCAGCTTATTTTCAGGTTTTTGAACTGGGGCAGGTAAGCTTTATTTTTGAGGAGCATTTCCTGAACCATTTTCTTTATTTCAGCGAGGGAAAGAACCGCCGCCGAAAGCGGGTCGTTGGCGATGGCGTAATAAACCATCATCGGGTCCCCGCTGAGAGAAGCGTCAACCGCCATGTTTTCCACGGCAACACTTACGTTGTTCAGCACCGCGAGTTGTGGAGGCAGAGCGCCCACATGGACGGGATGGAAACCCATCCTATCGACGAAAACAGGAACTTCCACGCATGAGCCTTCCGGCAGATTTGTTATAATTCCGGTGTTGGGCACGTTGCCGTTGAAGCTGAAAATTTCTCCGCCCATATAGGCGTTGATGATGGAAGCGGCGTACTCATGCCCGCGTTCCAGGTTAATATCCTTTTCAGCAAGCCATTTTTTGATATCATTTTTCCAGTTTTTATCTCTGGCCAGATAATGTTTCAGGATGAAGGCGTGTTCGCCGGGATTCCACGCAGTGCCTTTCAAACAATATTTTTTAAGCAGGTCGGGACGCTTCCTGAACCACCAGTTGTACTCTGAATTATGTCCGCTTGATTCAGTTACGTAATAGCCGAGATGCAGAAACATTTCGTTTCTGACAAGCTCTTCATTATATATTTTTTTGTTTTCGGAAACGACTTTTCGTATCTGCGGATAGATATCTTTACCGTTATGTTTAAGTTCGAGATACCATGACAAATGGTTGATGCCCGCGGAAAGGTATGTTATTTCATCCGCCGGTATGTTCAGCCATTTTGCAAATCTGCCGGGCATGCCCTGAACGCTATGGCAGAGTCCGGTTATTTTGATTTTGCTGACCTTCTGCATGGCATGGCAGAGCATGGCCATGGGGTTGGTGTAATTGAGGAGTATGGCATCCGGGCAGTAACGTTCCATGTCGCGGCAGATGTCAAGCATCACAGGGATAGTCCTCAATGCTCTAAAAACACCAGCAACGCTACGGGTATCGCCGACATTCATATCGACGCCGTACTTTTTCGGGATTTCTATGTCATGCCTCCAGACATTGACGCCGCCCGCCAGGATGGTACAGATAACGGCATCGGCTTTTTTCAAAGCCTCGGCCCTGTTCGTGGTCGATATGACTTTTGCCGGATACTTTCCCGCTTCTATAATTTTTTTAACGGCCAGAGTTATGTATTTGAGGCGTTCCTCGTCGATATCCATAAGGACCAGCGTTGAGTCTCTCAAGTTCGGAAACGTCAGGATATCCTTTACAAGACCTCTTGTAAAGCCGAAACTTCCCGCACCGATAAATGCTATTCTCGCCATAAAAAATTCCCTTTATTTTGAGACACTTTATTGTGTCTGTTATTTGAACTTAGGTAAAAATTTGCCGTGAGCTTTGATGAGATCATCGCACATTGCGCGGATCTTATCAAGAGTGAGCTCGGACGAAGTATGCGGGTCAAGCATTGCCGCCTGATATACATGCTCTTTCAGTCCGGTCTTCGCGGCTTCTATCGTCAGAAGATGCACGTTTATGTTTGTCCTGTTAAGGGCGGCGCACTGTTCGGGAAGCGCCCCGACATGCGTCCCCTGGACACCGTTTCTGTCAACAAGGCACGGTACTTCGACAACCGAGTTTGACGGCAAATTTGTAATGAGGCCGTTATTCATAACGTTGCCGCCTATTACAGTCGGGACGTTTGTTTCAATCGCTTCCATTATTCTTGAGCCGTACTCATGAGTTCTTTCGTGTGAAAGCGAAGGATTTTTAATAAGATCGGCACTTCTTTTTTTCCAGTTGGCAATCTGGTTTACGCAACGGCGGGGGTACTCGTCGAAAGGAATATTGAACTCCTCAATCAATTCAGGATAATTACTTTTTATCCAGTAAGGAGTGTATTCGGCGTTATGCTCTGAAGATTCGGTGATGTAATAACCGAACTGAAGCATCATCTCAAGGCGGACCATATCCCCGTTTTTTTCAGCGCCTTTTTTGCGCCACTTTGTCAGAAGCTGACGCGCGCGCTTTTTTATTTCCGGATAAAGGTCTTTGCCGCCGTCAGTGATTTCAAGGAGCCACGCCATGTGGTTTATTCCGGCAATTTTCCACTGAAGCTTTTTAACCTTATCTTTCATTCCGAGATTATTGAGAAGACCATCCGCGCAAACCTGCACCGAATGGCAGAGGCCGACTGTTTTGACATTGCTCAGGCGCAACATCGCTCCGGTCAGCATGCTCATGGGATTTGTGTAATTAAGGAACCACGCGTCAGGACAGACAGTTTCGATGTCTTTGGCGAAATCCAGCATTACAGGTATGGTCCTCAGCGCGCGGAAGATGCCGCCTATGCCAAGAGTGTCGCCGATTGTCTGGCGCAAGCCGTATTTCCGCGGTATATCAAAATCAATCACGGTCGAAGGCTCATAACCGCCCACCTGAATGGCATTCACAACATAGTTCGCGCCTTTCAACGCTTCTTTGCGGCTGGAGACTCCGAGATGAGTTGTTATAGCGGCTTTAGCGCCGTTAATATTTTTATTCAGTATATCAAGCATCTTCTTTGATTCTTTGAGCCGTGTGCTGTCTATGTCGTAAAGAGCTATATGAGCGTCTTTCAACGCCGGGGTTGAAAGAGCATCCCCTATGATATTCTTTACAAATACTGTGCTTCCAGCACCCATGAATGTTATTTTAGACATAATACTTTTTCTCCGTCCTTTTCTGTTTAATTTGTCAATGTATAAATTATATGCTATAATAATATCAAAAGGCAAGCTTAAAATATATGATTTAATTGCTAATTATGGTAATTTCATGCTATCAAGGATAAATAAAATCGGAATAAGGGACTTCCCGGCAGTGTTTCCGGGCAGGACAGTTCCTCTCTATGCGATTATAACAGGCTGCGGACATCAGCACAGGACATCAACGGACTATAACAACTACGGCCTGAAGAGAGGAAACGCCGAATTTACGATATGGCAATACACGCTCGGAGGATGGGGGATACTTGAAATAGAAGGCAAATCGTACAAGCTGACTCCCGGCAAGGCAATGCTTCTTCACATTCCTCAAAATCACCGTTATTACCTGCCTAAGGAATCCGAATTCTGGGATTTCATTTACATAAGCACACACGGGCGAGAAATAATGAGGCTCTGGCATGAGCTTGAGAAAGTAAGCGGGCCTATCGTTGAACTTGATGAAACCTCCAACTCGTTGAAGACCTTCACGGAAATATTCGAAAAGGCCGCAACGGGAAAACTTAACAGTCAATTCAAGGCCTCAGCCATGGCATACCAGATGCAAATGTCCCTGATGGATGACCTGCTGCCCAGCGCAACGGGCAAAGGAAAAGTACCCGAATTCATGAAAAACGTCATAAGTTTCTGTCAGGAAAATATTGAAAGGAACATCAATGTGGATGACATGGCGGAGATTTCCGGATACAGCAGATACCATTTCAGCCGGCTCTTTTCTGAATATCAGGGCATATCCCCGGCAGCCTTTTTGAGTGAACTCCGCATGAAACAGGCAATCCGTCTGCTTCAGCACGAAGCGCTGACAGTAAAAGAAATAGCCCTGAAATGCGGCTTCCAGGACGCCAGTTATTTTTGCAAAACTTTCAGGCGTTCCTTCGGCGTGTCCCCTGATGAATTCAGAAAAAGCGGAACCCCCAATTAGTATATTGTAATTCAAATGAAGAACGAAAAATGGAAAATGTCAGTTTCAGAAAAATCAAATTTCCGCCTCTTGAAGAGGCAAACGAAGACGGCATACTGGCTGTAAGCAGAGAAATCAACACGGACTTTCTGTTTTCCGCCTATGCCGAAGGGATATTTCCCTGGCCGTCCGAAGAGGAATACGTCTTGTGGTTCGCGCCACCCGATAGAACAGTGCTGGATTTCCATAACCTGAAAATATCGGAACGCACAAAACGTTACCTGAAAAAAGCGGATTTTAAATTTCAAGTAAATATGAATTTCAGGGACGTAATAAAAGCCTGCTCGGAAAGTCCCCGGAAGTTTCAGTCCGGGACATGGATAACCAAAAAACTAATGAGTGCCTACATTGATTTTAACAGGCTCGGCTTTGCATGGAGCTTTGAAACGCTGAACTCAAAGAATGAGCTGGTAGGAGGACTTTACGGAGTGCTGGCTGGAAAATATTTTTCCGGCGAAAGCATGTTCTGCCGTGAGGACAACGCCTCTAAATTCGCGCTTATAAACACAGTAAATTATCTGAAAGAACACGGTCTGACATGGATGGATGTACAGGCTGAAACGCCACTGCTGAAACGTTTCGGGGCCGCGAATATTTCAAGAGAGGAATTCACCGCAAGACTCAAAAGGGATTTGTCTTTTACCTTGAAAGAACGATGAAATAACGTGAATGGTCATCCTCGACATACAGCAGAAGACTGTCAGAATTAATTGAAGCGGCTTTTTCGGCATCTGAAATGGAATTGATTTTATAACGGTTTACACCGTAAATCCTCATGCCTTTTACCAAGTTGCCGAGTTCCGCAGGGGAATTGGGCTTTACTTCGGCGATATAGACATTGCCTTTTTTCTCTCCGAGTTTTATACCGAAATCGGCAAAGATTCCGCCGGAGCTTCTGGCGGAACCGACTTTATTTTCCTCTCCATCCATATATGCCTTCTGATTTCCAGCAGTGAGTTTCAGTTCCATTTTTTTGCCTTCACGGAAAAGTGATACGGGTATTTTGTCGCCGGGCCTGTACTTGAGGACGGCCATCTGGACTTCCTGAGGAGCATTTACGTTGACGTTGCCTATCTGAACTATAATGTCGCCGGGTTCGATACCGGCTTCGGCGGCGGGATGACCGGAGAAAACTTCCCTTACCAGAACGCCGGACTTCACTTTAAGCTGTTCTTTCATCTGCTGCGTCAAGGTCTGCATCGAAACGCCAAGCCACGGCCTTATCACTTCTTTATTTCTGATAAGCTGATCTACTATATCCGAGGCCATATTGCCGGGAATGGCAAATCCAAGACCTGAATTGACAGGAGTAATGCCGCTGCCGCCGGCAAGTATAAAATCATTGATGCCTATAACGTCTCCTTTTATGTCCAGAAGAGGCCCTCCGCTGTTTCCGGGATTTATGACCGCGTCCGTCTGAATATAGTTTTCATACATATTTATTCCGGCGGACCTGCCCTTCTGACTTACAATGCCGAGGGTCATGGTATAATCCAAAGTGAAAGGCGTTCCTACCGCGATGGCGATATGTCCGACTTTGACTTTATCGGAGTTGGCGAACTTCAGAACGGGGAGTTTCTCCGGTACGTCGATTTTGATAAGCGCCAGATCGGAAAGCTTGTCCCTGCCGACAACCCGTGCCGGAAATTCCCTGCCGTCATGCAATGTGGCGACTATTTCAGCTCCGCCGGCCACCACATGATTTGCCGTCAGGATATGGCCATCCTCCCTGACTATGAAACCAGAGCCCTGTCCGGTCTGGACTGTATCGGGCTGCTGTCTTCTTCTCTGTGAATAGTAGTAATTTCCAAAAATATCCTCAAAGATAAGGGGATCTCCGGAATTGTTCGCGACACGGCTTTTTATCTTTATTACAACCACTGAAGGAAACGCTTTTTCAGCGACTTTGACGAGTGCGTCCTGAAACTGCATGGCCCCTTTCAAGTCATCGGCAGAATACAAAAGGGCCAAAACACCAAATGTCAGAAAAATATAGATGAAGAGTCTTTTCAATTTTGCGTTTCCTTATTATTTTCCGATTTAAGAGACAATGTGTTTCATGATAAAGTTCCATGAATTTGAAAAAAATCATGACTTTATTTTAACAGACAATATTGTCATTGTTGCCAATTTACTCCTGCAGGCTATAATTCCCCCTATGCCTCCTAAAGCGGTTTTACAGCAAAAACATAAGCCCTTCGGCTTTCGTATTCAATTCCATGATACGGAGACCGTTCAATTATTTCAATATTTATAAATCCGGCGCTTTTCAGAGAATTTAAAATGAAATCATTAGTGAAGAACATGAAATCCACATCTATTTTCCTGTCGAGGAACTCGTCTAAATGAATTGTATTCCCTCCAATATGATATGTCAAAAGAAATATTCCATCAGGCTTCAATACGCGGAAAATTTCACAAAAAGCTCTGTTCACCTGTTCTTCCGTGAAGTGGACTATCGCGTAAAAGGCAACGATGCCGGCAATTGAGTTATCATCAAAGGAAAGGTCAAGAATATTCCCTTTCTGAAAATGTATTTCCGGGTAAAGCGCTCTTGCCTGCTCAAGTATTTTGCCGGACAAATCCAGACCTGAAACTTCAATGCCGAGTTTTTTAAGATATCCCGCCGTATTACCCGGACCGCAGCCGAAATCCCAGACAGGTTTTCTTTTCCCAACTATTCCTGAAAACCTGCGAAGTATTTCAATGTCTTTCGGCTTTTTATCATGTTCACCGGAAAAAGCTTCCGCCCATTCCTCTGCCATGCCATCATAAGCATTCTCTATTTTATTAAGGTCCTGTTCCATAATGCCTAATACTGTTTTTACATTAAATACCTATTTACAGACCTCTGTGCCGAGGGATTTTATAAATTCCAGCATTTTTTCCCTGTACCTGTCAATGCAGAGGTTGTAACAGTCATTGTGGGAACCGTTCAGTTTCAGGAATTCCTTCGTCGGGGGAGCTTCCCTGAAAAGTGTTTCGCCGTGACGGAATTTCACTATTTCATCATCGGCACTATGTATTATGAGTTTAGGGCATTTGACATTTTTGATATACTTGATAGTGGGATGTTTTATGGACGCCAGAAACTTTCCGGGGAAAAAAGGATATATATCGGAAGCCATTTCCGGTACGGAGAGGAAACCCGACTCCAGTATCAGACCTGCCGCGTTGTGCTTTGAAGCGAGTTCCGCGGCTATCGCCGCGCCGAGCGAACGGCCTACGATTATAATTCGATTGGGAAGAATTTTCTTCGTTTCAGTGAGATAATTCCACGCGGCTTCAGCGTCAAGGGCAAGACCTTTTTCAGATATACTGCCTTCGCTCCGGCCGTAAGCCCGGTAATCAAAAAGAAGCACGTTTACATTGATACCGTTGAAAAACTCGGCTTCGTCCAGAAAGTATGAAATATTTCCGGCATTACCATGACAGAAAAGCACCGTAAAAACGGCGTTATCCGCGGGAATGAACCATGCGTTCAGCATAACACCGTCCGCGGTACGAAAAAATACATCTTCGCATTTGAGTTTCACGTCCGAGGGAGAACTAGTGAAATCTTTCCCCGGGTGATAGATCAAACTCTTCTGAGCAAAGAAAAGAAGGACTGTCAGTCCTATATAAACACCGCATACCACTGTAATAATGAACCATATCATACGCTTGAACACCTTGATGAGATTTGATTTTGAAAGTATAAGGGGACCGGATTTCATTTCAATATTTCCTCCAGAAAGAAGGCAGCAGCAGCACAAGGACTGTATAGATTTCAAGACGTCCCAGAAGCATGACAATTGTCAGTGTAAGCTTCGCGGCGGGGTCCATCCAGGCATACGTGAACATGGCCCCCACGCCGCCGAGCCCCGGGCCGACATTGCCAAGGGAAGCAACTGACGCAGTCGCCGCAGTCAGGATATCCGTGCTGCAGAATACGGAAACCAGTATGCTGGATGAAAGGAATATCATCAGAAATATGAAAAAGAAACAGAGCGTTTCGTGAAGAGTGGCGGTATCGATGCGGCGGTTGTTCAGTCTTATATTAGGGACTGCGTGGGGAAAAAGACAATATCTTATCTGGAATATGGCGTGTTTGAAAAGAAGAAGCACCCTTGAATTTTTCATGCCGCCCCCTGTGGAAGCTCCGCATCCGCCTATGAACATAAGACTGACAAGTATGATTTTGGAATAGGCGGGCCATTTGTCGAAATCGGCAGTACAGAAACCTGTAGTCGTGAATATGGAAACAACCTGAAAGGAGGAATACCTCAGGGAATTGAAAAAATTGCCCTCGACGATTTTGCCGTTTGTGGTGGTTATCTGGGTACCGTAAATCGAAAACGACACGGTAAGAACGGCGACAACAGTCAGAAAGAGATAGAAAACAAATTCGCTATCCCTGAAATAAGTGAGGGTCCTTCCGCAAAGGGCCTTGAAATGAAGAAGAAAATTAGCTCCGGCAAGAAACATGAAAACAGTTATCACAATGTCAAAATAAGCATTGTCATAAGCGCCGATGCTGTCCTGCCGCGTTGAAAACCCCCCCGTGGCAACAGTACCGCATGTGGTACACCAGGAGTCGAAAAGAGACATCCCTCCGGCATAGAGCAGAATGGTTTCGAGAACGGAAAAAAGCAGATAGACACCCCATAATATTTTAGCGGAACTCGCGATACGGGGGGTCAACTGGTCAGAACTGAAACCCGGCACTTCAGCATTGTAGAGCTGTTGTCCGCCGATGCCCAGAAACGGAAGTATAGCGAGAGAAAGCACTACAATCCCCATGCCCCCGAGCCAGTGCGTAAGGCTGCGCCAGTAAATAAGGCCCCTGGAAATTCCTTCAAGGCCGCAATTCAGGATTTTGCCGCTGGAAAGAACAAGGTTTTTTTCTATAACGCTGGCACCGGTGGTGGTGAAACCGGACATCGTTTCAAAAAACGCGTCATACCAGTGAAAGTCAGCTATCAGCACAAAAGGCAAAGCACCGAAAATCCCCGCGGCAAGCCATGTAAAAGTGACAATCCCGAAACCTTCCCTGATGCCCAACTTGAGTTTTCCCTGCCGCGGCCTTGTATAATAAGCTGAAAGCACTCCTGCGCATATTGGGATAAGGGCACAGAGGATAAAAAGTTCGACGTCACGCGCCGGGTCGCCCATAAGCCATGATACAGGGGCCGCGCTCAATATGCAAAAACCCGTTATGACAAGCAGGACCGAAACCACATGTGCTGCCGCTTTAAAATTCATAATGACAGGAAACCTCTTTTTGAAAAGAAGGGCGCGGTAGTTTTTATCATGTCCAATGTTGCTATCGTGGCAACTATATCGTCAGCCATAATACGCAATCCGCCGGAGGCGGATATGACTTCGTCCCGTCTGAAAACAAGCGCTATGACCACGGACTTGGGAAACTTTATCTCGTCTATGGTCCTGCCGCAGGCAGGAGAACCGGCCTGTACTTTGTATTCGTAGAGATAAGCGTTTATATGATGAAGTATGGCGTCAATGCTGAAATAGTTTTCGATTTCGGGTATCCTGAGTATGCTGTTGACGGCGACAAGACTGGAATTGAAACCGCAGTCTATCATGTCCATCGCAGGGACTATATCCACATATTCGGATTTATTTGTTACGGTGATAACTTTTTTTGCCCCCATCTTCTTAGCGAGTATGCAGCTGAGTATATTTTCTTCGTCGTCGTTGAGAGCGCTTACAAAAGCATCGCACGAATTTATGCCGGCTTCGGTCATCACTTCTTTTTCCGTAGGGCCGCCGTTAATCATTATAAGATTGTACGGAAACCCGTCCAGAAAAGCTTCCGCCCTGGCCCTGTCCTTTTCTATCACCCTGACTTCATAACCTTTGCCGCATAATTCGGAAGCGAGCTTGCGCGCTATTATAGTAGTACCGGCTATGATTACCGTAGATATGGACGAATTGTCAGGGGAAACCCAGTTAATCATAGACATGACTTTATCCCTGGGACCGGCTGCGTATATCCTGTCCCCCTGAACTATGGTCGTGTCGCCGTGCGGGATAATATGCTGCCTGTCTCTGATAATCGCGGAAAAACGAACTGAATTTATCAGGTCCAGTACAGGAAAATCCTTTATCCTGAGTCCGGCAAGAGGAGATGAAGGGCCTATTTCAAATAGAGTCATCAAGGCGTTAGGATTACTGAAAGCAATCTGGTCGAGAATGATTTTGTTGTCCAGTACGTTGACTATCTTATCCACGCATTCCGCGGCCGGGACAAGTATGTGTTTTAATTTCAGGTCTGAAGGCTTGAAGCCGCTTTTTTCCGGGAAAAAATCAACGGAGTTCAGCTTGCAGATGGTATTCCCCGCTCCGAAATGTGAAGCTATCTGACAGGAAAGGATATTCGCGGCCTCGTCTCCGCTGACCGCCACAAGCAGGTCGGCATCCCCCAGTCCGCATTTCCGCAAGGTACTGAGAAGACAGCCGTTGCCGTGGACAGTCATTATATCGTAATTTTCCTTGAGCCTGTCCAGAATATCGTCGGAAAGGTCCACCGCAATTATGTCATGCCTGTCATGAATAAGTATGGACGTAAGATACTGTCCAAGCTCCCCGGCGCCGACAATAATTATCTTCATGTTACTACCCTTTTCATTGCCTTCCGTTAATATTTCTCCGCCAGCTCATGAAAAGTCAGAAGCTTTTATCTGGGAGGAAAGTCAAATTCATACTCGAAAAGGCCCGCTATCTTTTCACAGGCCTCCTTCTCCTTCGCTCCGGAGACTTTGACTGTGACGTCATCCCCGAACTGCAAACCAAGTGCCAGCAGGTTCAATATACTGTTAAGCTCTATCTTTCCTTTTTGAGTAACAATATTAAAAGCATGTCCCTGAAAATCTTCCACGGCTGTAAGTATGGCGCTTGAAGGACGGCAGTGTATTCCTGCCTTGTTTTTTATTTTTACTGTCTTCTCTGTCATAAGTCAATACTTTCGCGTTGAATCGAATACTATACTTATATATCACACAAAATACAAAATTTTCTCTCCATCTTATCATCAAGCTTCTTACAGAGAGACAAGCCGGCGCTCTTCGCCCCTGCCTCTTTCGGAGCGCATTATTCAAAACTGTCTCTTTTGTAACGGCGCGTTTGCGACTACGCCTGCAGGACATTTTTTCGGACATTATTTCGGTCAATTGAAAAAGTAAACGCACGTTTGTCAGATTAAACGCACATCACCTCGGAGAAGTCGTGCATTTAGTTTGACAAACGGATAAAAGAAGGGTGAATTTTTCTTCTTATGGGATAAAATTGACTATTTTTTGTGCGTTTAGTCTGACAAAAAAG
>Ga0154588_1026_pt1 | contig 65362 bp, 57 predicted proteins | sample RifGroF2_FD_116017 | JGI IMG/M metagenome (GOLD analysis project Ga0154588, IMG submission 116017) | Lentisphaerae bacterium GWF2_44_16
CAGGTTTATTGCACCCCACCCTTTTTGTCAGACTAAATGCTCTTGGATGTTTGGAGGGGGGTGCGTTTACTTTTTCAATTTTCAATATTATAAAAACCGCTTTAAGATATCATAAAAACAAACTTGGATTTGAAAATATGACATTGGCAAAATATAATACTCTGTCTGTTTTCTTTAAATCGCAGAAAAAATGGTGAGAAAAATGCCTGACCCCGAAGAGAAAAAAGAAATGCACTTCAAGCCTCCAGCCAAGCTGATTGTGATAGACGATTCTCCGCTGAACATCAGTTTTGTGACAAATTCCTTTGCGTCCTCCGAATACATGGTAATGTCGGCAAAAAGCGGCGCTGAAGGAATTGAAATGATAAAAAACGACAAACCTGAACTCGTACTTCTTGATATAATGATGCCCGAACTGAACGGTTATGAAGTGGCGGAAATACTTAAGAATGATCCTTCAACCAGAGATATACCCATCATCTTCATAACGGCACTGGACGCGATAAAAGACAAATTGAAAGCGTTTGAGGCAGGCGCTGTGGACTTTGTCACAAAGCCGTTCAACCACAAAGAGCTCATAGCCAGGGTCAGGACCAATATAGAGCTCAGAAGAGTCATGGAACAGAATGAAAGAATGTTCCGTATGGCGATGGAGGAAAAGCACAACTCGGCGGTGGCGCGTATAGCGGCCGGAATTTCACATAATTTCAACAATATGCTCGGGGTTTCATTCGGCAATCTAATGCTCATAGAATCGATAGAAGGAAACAAGTTTGATGCTCTGGCAAAAGACGCTCTCGCCGATGTAAAGAAAAGTCTCGCGCGAATGCAGGCGATGGTCAAACAGTTTCTTGTTCTCGCCAACAGAAGCAGCGAACACAAGGGCGGGACTCCTCACCCCACGCTCCTGAATCTTTATTCGGTACTGGACGACGTAATAGCCAATCTAAAGATACAGAAGGAAAACGCGCCCCTTCCCCTGAACCTTAATTGTGTGAATGAAGTCGACACAAAGACTGACGTGTATTTTGACATAGGCCATCTCAATGAGATATTCAATCTGATATTAAATGAATTAGTTGACACTACTATGGGAAAAGTCGAATGCACAATAAAAGCTAATTCCGCGGATAATATTGATAATACCGTGCGATGTGAGATAATCGCGAGAAATATTCCGCACACAAACAATAACACCGAGGACTCCATTTTTGAGCCGTTTGCCTTACCTATTGCCAGCGTCGGGGCCGGGCTTTCCTTCTCTGTGGCAAAGCATCTTGTAGAGGAAAACGGAGGAACGGTGAAGGCGTTTTTTCCTGAGAAAAAAGTGATTATTTTCCAACTCAGTTTCCCTGCTTCAAAAACAAATCAGCCTGAGTAGAAAGTCCGCATTCCCTGAAATCAGCATTTGAGGTGCACATGTCAAAATCCATTATTTTTTTAGCGGACGGAATGGCCGACGAACCGCTCGCTGAACTTGGCGGAAAAACGCCTCTTGAAGCGGCGAATACTCCGTTCATGGACTCCATAGCCGCGCAGGGAGCAAGCGGTACTTTTTTGAGTCTTCCGCCAGGCTTCCCGACATCTTCAGATGTCGCCAATATGTCTGTCATGGGTTATGATCTCGCCAAGTGCTATCCGGGCCGCGGGCCGATCGAAGCCGTCAGCCAGGATATAGAGATGCGGGAAGACGATATAGCATGGCGCTGCAATCTCGTAACCGTGCTCGACGGCGTCCTTACCGATTATTCGGCAGGACATATAGACAACAAAGTTTCAACTGAACTCATGCATTCTCTTCAGAAAAAATTCGGCAATGAAAAAATAACTTTTTATCCGGGCGTCAGTTACCGCAATCTCATGATATTTCACGGCAATGAATTTTCTGAAAAAATAGATTTTTTCAAGCCGGACTCGTCACAGGGCCAGAAAGTGGATGAACTGCGCTGGTCCGCGGCAGACAACACAAAGGAAGCCGCATATACGCTTGTATTACTGAATGAAATAATCAAAGAAGCCGCCGCGTTTCTTTCAACGCATCCACTCAACACGGGAAACTCAAGTCCCGCGAATTATATATGGCCCTGGAGTCCCGGCAAAAAACCTCATTTCGAAGCGTTCAGCGATAAATATTCAGGCCGGACCGCCGCGGTGATAAGCGCGGTGGATGTAATTTTCGGCATTGCAAAATGCGCCGGGATGGAGATAGTAAAAGTACCGGGCGCGACAGGCTTCACTGACACAAACTATGAGGGAAAAGCGCTGGCTGCCGTAAAGGCGCTGGAAACTCATGATTTCGTCTATCTCCATGTGGAAGCCATAGACGAATGCGGGCACATGGGAGACCTGAACCTGAAAATAAAAGCAATAGAAGACTTTGACAGTAAAATAGTCGGTACAGTAATGAAAATCCTTGAAGGCAGAGAAATAACTTATGCGGTACTGCCCGACCATCCAGTCCCTATCAAGCTCCGCAAACACACCCGCGCGCCTGTCCCGCTTTCTATCTGCGGCCCTCATATCACTCAGGACAACATTATGGCGTATTCTGAAAAACTTGCCGTTGAAGGTTCTCTGGGCCTGATGCGCGGCGATGAGTTGATGAAGCTTGTCCTTAATCTCAAACAAGGGAATTGAAAAATCCGGAAAACTCAATGACATGGGAAAAAAATAAAAAGTTTCTCTTTCTCTGTTCCCTTCTATTATGCGCTTTTCTTTATTTTTCGATAGATGCCCTCTTCCGTCCTCTCTGGTTTGATGAGGCCCTTACCCTTCTTGAATTCGTAACCAGGCCCAGGCTCATGGATATATACAGGTGCTATGAAATTCCCAACAACCACATAATTTTCAATATCATTTTGAAGCTTTGGATGAGCATCCATGAGAAACTCTTCAGTATATCAGACTTTTCATTCCGCATATTCTCATTCAGCGTTTCTCTTTCTACGATATTCTATCTGTTTACGCGCTGGAAAAAAATAATGGGGACGTATGTATCCTTCATCATAGTCCTGGCTTTAATCTGCTCCATGCCCTTTGAAATATATTGCGTCGCCATACGCGGATACATGCTGAGTTTCCTGCTTACAGCGCTTTCCTTTGATTTCTGTGCTTCATGGCTGAAAAAACAAAAGCTTCTTTATGCCGTTCTCTTCTTCAGCGCCTCCCTTCTCTCTGTCGGGACAATGCCGTCAAATCTGATAGCACTCTGTGCCATTCTCATTTATTTTTTTCCATTCAGGGACATCCATAAAGCATTCAGGTATCCTTATATCATTGTCGCGCTGCTTCCGGCAACGGCGCTTATATGTTTCTACGCTCCCATCTACTCCAAATTCATAAAAATATTCAGTCTGAAAGAAGGTTGTGGAAATCATTTTATGGTAATCCTGAGTGTTTACGGGGCTTTCATAGTCTCATTTCTGCCGCTTCTCATCCCTGCGGCAACAGCCGGAAGCCGACGGTTATTCAGAAAAGCACATATTATCAGAAGCATCCCTGTACTCCTGATAATAGCGCTTCCCCTGCCCTTCATTTTTATGAAAACACCCGCGCCCTTTCCCAGAATATTTTTTCCTCTATGGCCTGTATGGCTCATAATCCTCGGTCTTGGACTGAAATCATTTCTATGCTTGCGAGGGCTCAGGATGGAAAAACACAAGCTGTTGATATTCATATCCGTTTCTCTCTGTGTGCTTATATGGGGACTTATTCAAAAGCAGACAAAAGCCGGGTTTTCAACATATCTCTCGGATAAAAACTCTCTTGATGATTATTTTCAACCATACTATCAGAAGAATTTCGATCCTCCTTCAGTTGTAAAGGAAATAGCAAAAAGGGTCAAGGAAAACCCCATGCCGATTTACGCCACGTTTCAGGCTGATCCATACTCTCTGGTATTCTATGGAAAGCTTCTCGACGTACCGGACTGGCGATATGACAATCCGCGCGAAAACGCAAAAAAGCTTGAAAGCGGGAATGCTCTGGCAGTCGTACATAATGATGATGAAATTGAAAAACTAAAGGAAAAGTCCGGCGCGAAAAAAGCATTTCTGATAAAATCATTCGGATACCAGAAGCTTTATCAGCTGTCACTGGAATGAAGCGTCAAATAATAAACAGAAACAAAACTGTACTCAGAATGACAAAAAGCACAATGCTGACAATAATCAGGGTTAACTTTTTTTTAGTATTCCGGACGTGCGCCTCTTTCCTTCTGTGATACATCTTTTTTATTTCGGTTTTATCGGAAAACTGTCCAAGGAGGGTTTTCATCCCTGTAAAAGTTTCTTTGAGGGTCTTCCTGTGCTTGGGCCCATTTTTCATGGCCTCCGGCGGAATGTCCCTCATCACATTTTTGACGCGCGCTTCTGTTACTTCTTTATTAGCCATATGCAATCCATTTTAAAATAATATAGTTTAAATCCGGAAAAATTCACGTGGCATTTGTAAAGATATTGAAATCAAGCGGATTTAGCGGCTGCTATCTGTTCAAATATATCCTTGAGAGAATAAGTAATATCCCAGTTTGGAAAATGTTTTTTTATCTTGGAAAGATTGGATATGTAACATATATGGTCGCCTTTTCTGTTGGAGTCCAGATATTCATATTTGAGTTTGCGCCCTGTTACATTTTCAGCCATTTCTATCGCTTCAAGCATGGATATGCTGTTCCGGCGTCCCCCTCCGAGATTGTAAACTTCGCCGCATCGGGGATGCTCATAAAACTCCTCAAAAAGCCTGCATACATCAAAAGAATGAATATTATCCCGCACCTGTTTGCCCTTGTAGCCGAAAATACGGTAAGGCCGCCCGTCTCTGGCGCATTTTATGAGATATGCCAGAAACCCGTGAAGCTCTGCGGCTGAATGCGCCGGACCGGTAAGACAGCCCCCTCTGAAACATGCTGTTTTCATTCCGAAATAACGCCCGTATTCCTGTACCATCACATCCGCGGCCACTTTATCGGCCCCGAATATGCTGTGAGTGGAACGGTCAATGCGCATGCTTTCATCAATGCCGTCAAAATCTTTCGCGTCCGCGTAATCATAACGCTTTTCCAGTTCTTTTACAGGCAATTCGTTGGGCGCGTCACCGTAAACTTTGTTGGTGCTCATAAAGCAGATCGGAGAATCCTTGCAGAATGTCCTGGCGGCTTCAAGAACATTCATAGTTCCCATGGCATTGACGTCAAAATCGTCAAAAGGCCGTGATGCCGCCAGATCATGGCTGGGCTGTGCCGCGCAATGTATGATGAAGTCAGGCTTTATCTGCTCAAAAAAATCCAGAACTTTTTTTCTGTACCTTATGTCCAGATTATTATGTCGGAAATTTTCAGCGGTACTTTTCAGGCGTTCAAGGTTCCATGACGTGTCGCCGTCATTGCCGAAAAAATCCTTTCTCATGTTGTTATCAGCCCCGAAGACTTCCCAGCCCTTCCTGTCAAAGTAAAGAACGCATTCAGAACCTATAAGCCCGCTGCTCCCGGTAATAACAAGTTTTTTCATGAATAATTCCGTATTTTCAATTTAATAAAGCTAATTTATATATATTTTATAAAATTGCTATCTTGTTTCATATATTCAAGGATTTATTGAAATTCGGAGAATGATATTATGGGTAAGGATATAAGTTTTTTCATAAGCGTATGGCTGAAATTTTTCTTTCTGCTTACGCCGTTTTTTACGCTTTCCATGTTTCTGTCCATAACCAAAGACATGACTACATCCGCGAAACGCGTTACCGCCATCAGGACAACATGCGCGGTGATAGCTGTATGCCTTTTCCTGTATTTCTTCGGAAACTTTCTTTTTTCCGTATTTGAGATTACTCTTGACGCGTTCAGAATAGGCGCGGGCGGAATATTGTTTCTCTCCGCCGTTTCACTGGTAAAAGGCAATGACACGATATCGGCGGAAGACAGGGATGGCGATATCAGCGTAGTGCCGATGGCAATTCCCTTCACTGTAGGCCCGGGCACTACAGGCGCGCTTCTCGTCATGGGCGCTGAAATACACAATCCGGTACAGCAGATCATCGGATGCTCCGCCCTCTGCGCCGCGGTGCTTTCGGTAGGAGTTTTTCTCTACGCCTCGACCGTCATGGAAAGACTCATCGGCAAAAGAGGCATCAAAATTTTCAGTAAACTCACTGGCCTGATACTTTCCGCGCTCGCCGCGCAACTTATTTTTACGGGAATAAAAAATTTCTTCGCTCAGGGACAGCCGCCGCTATGAAAACAGCTAAATATTTCAATTCCCTTGAGGAAATGTCCGGAGGATGCGCCAGGACTATTCTCGATACGGCATTGAAATATGCCAGTGAGAAAAAACTTTTCACACTGGCTGTTTCCGGCGGAACTACTCCGGTAAAGCTCTTTTCCCTGATGGCGGCAAAACCTTTTTCGGATGAATTCCCCTGGAAAAACACACATATATTCTGGGTGGATGAACGCCACACCAGCCATGACGCCCCTGAAAGCAATTTCGGGACTGCCTGCAAAATTCTTTTCTCTAAAGTCCCCGTTCCGGCTGAAAATATTCACCCGGTAAAAACGGAAAATATCCCGCCCGCGGAATCGGCAGCACTCTATGAAAAAGAACTGAAAAAAATTTTCAAGCCGGAAAACGACAGCCTTCCATCAATCGACCTCGTTCTTCTTGGAATGGGCAGCGATGGACACACTGCATCGCTTTTTCCATACGCCGCCGCTCTGGACGAAACCGGCAGATGGGTTACTGACGTACCGCCGCCGGCCAAAGCACTACCCGCACTGCCCAGGATAACATTGACCTATCCAATTATAAACAACGCAAAAAATATTTTCTTTCTCATAGGCGGAGAGGAACGCAGAAAATTGGCGGAAACATTTCTGAATTCGAATATACAGGATTTCCATCAGTATCCCGCCGCGGGAATATGCGGAGATGGAAATCTGACATGGTTTATCTCCAGAAATTGAATTATTTTTGATAAAACTATTTTACTTAGGCGGTAAAAATGAACAGAAAAAAAGTAATGGTGACAGCAGCGGCAATAGTAATTATCTTTCTGCTGTTTATTATTTTCGGCGGGGGTGGAATTCCCGTGAGCGCGGTCCAATCCCAATATGGTACTATAAGGGCATACGTTGAAGAGCGCGCCAAAACCTCACTCCCCAGAGTCTATCATATAGCAATGCCTTATGACGGACGCATAACACCCATAACCCTGCAACCGGGAACCCCCGTAAAACAGGGAGATGTAATTGCCACTATAAACAAACTCGATCTTGAGACAAAAGCCGCTGAGGCGCGTTCCAGAATCGGCGTCATAGAAGGAAATATAAAAATAAGCCGTTACAATGTCATGGAAGAAACCTCGCTCAAAGAATCCTATGACTGGATAAAAACTTTTGCCGATATGCTCAAGGCATCCGCTAAAAAAGTAGAAGCTTCAGAAGCTAAAAATAAATATTCCCAGTGGTATTTGAACAGTTGTGAAAAAATGTTTTCAGGCAAAGCCATAAGTGAAAAAGAAATGAACAGGACCCAGATGGAAGCTTCCGAAGCCACCATTGACTATGAGACTGCCGTTCTCGCAAACAGCGCAATGATAACCATGCAGAGCATTATGGAACTTCTCCCTGTTTACATAAAACAGTATCTTGAGAGAAAATCACTTTCCACCCAAGTTATGCTTCAACAGCTCCAGGAAGCAAAGTCCGGACTCGAAAAAGCAGAGCGCGATCTTAAAAACGCCGATATAAAATCTCCGATAAACGGGATAGTCCTGAACAGATTTTTCATGAACGAACGCTTTCTCCAAGCAGGGACAGTCCTAATGGACCTCGGAAATCAGGAAGAGATTGAAATCACCTCGGAAATACTTTCCCAGGAAGCTGTAAATATAAAGCCGAATGACCCCGTTGAAATATTCGGTCCCGCCGTAGGAAGCACGTCAATTACCGGAACTGTAAAAAGAATCAACCCCGAGGCCTTCACCAAAACATCATCTCTGGGTGTTGAAGAACAGCGCGTTTCTGTTATAATTTCAATCAGCAGTGATTTCATAAAAAAACTCCTCAGCGAAAAACGCCTGCCCGGAGTCGGCTACCGCCTTCAGGTGAGAATATTCACCGCTTTCGCGCCGAAGGCACTTAAAATACCGCGCACCGCGTTGTTCCGCTCCAATGACGGAAACTGGAGCGCATTCATCGTATCAGGCGGAAAAGCCAGAATAAGAAAACTTCAGATAGGCATTATGAATGACAACGAAGCCCAGGTGCTCAACGGAATATCAGAAGGAGAAAAAGTCATCATAGCCCCCCCCGCAAGCCTTCTGGACGGTGGTTCAGTAAAAATAGAATAATTTATTCATGAAAAATAGGTCTTAAAGGAAAATAATATGCAAGTATCGATTCTGGAAACAGGGGCCGTTTCATCTGATGCGGTAACAAATACAAAGGCAATTCAGGAAGCTATCGACAAATGCGCCAAGACTGGAGGCGGTGTTGTTTACTGTCCGCCCGGACGCTTTCTGACGGGAACGTTATGGCTGAAAGACAATATCACGCTGTATCTTGAAAGCGGCTGCACACTCATAGCCTGCACTGAACGCGATGAATATAATCAGGCAGACTGTTTCCCCGAACATGACATTGTCGCTCATCAGGCGGCGGACGGAACACATCTTCTCATCGCTTATAAATGTGAAAATGTGACCATTGCCGGAAAGGGCACAATTCACGGCAATCATACCGCGTTTTTCAAAGAGGGTCTCAGGGAACGCCCCGAAAACACCGAAGGATACCATGATGTCTACAAACTTCCTGCATCACGTCCCGGACAATTGCTTTATTTCTGCCGTTGCCGCAATCTGCGCATTGAAGACATATCGATCACCGACGCCTGTTTCTGGAGCGTTTACATGCTGGGTTGTGATTCAATAAAAGTCAGAGGGCTTACAATCAAGACAGACTGGAAAATTCCCAATGCCGACGGCCTCCACTTTAACTGCTGCCGCAATCTGACTGTTGAAAATTGCGAAATTGACACAGCCGATGACTGCATTGTGCTGCGCGGACACTACAAGGTATTGGGAAATACGGATTTCCCATCTGAAAACGTAATCGTTTCAAACTGCATTCTGAGCACGAGATGCTGTGCGTTCCGTCTCGGCGTAGGGGACGGTACAATTCGCAACTGCATCTTTTCCGACATCGTAATTCACAATACCCGTACCGGCATCAGTATCTGGCCCGCTTATTCCGAGCGTTTTCCGCGCGGCACTGACATTGACAATGTCCGCTTTGAAAATATCGTTATGGATGTCGTTCTGCCCATCTCTTTCATACTTGGGAACGGTAGTTCCGCAGCAGCAGGCAACATAACTTTTCAGAACATGTCATGCAAAACCACCAAAGCAATCTGCATTGTCGGAGAAAAAAATAATCATCTTTCCGATATAGATCTTATAGACTGCACGTTCCGTTTTCACGGAGACCGCAAACAGTCTCTTTTTGATGCGGATACTTGCGATGAATATACCACTTGGAAATATGTCGCGGAACCTCCGGCATGTGGTATTTTTGTCCGCTATACTGATAAAATACATTTCAGAAATGTCCGCCTTGACTGGACAAAAGCGGAGGGAAAACGTTCTGAAGCAATATGCTGCATTGACTGTGAAAATGTTGATTACAAAGAAACCGATGCTGGAGAATTCTCCCGCCTGGGAATACAATCAGCATTTAGGATGGTACGTTCTTCAGAAAAGTAAATCGGCCTTGACCTTTACTACAATCTTTTTTATTCTGACGGATTCCGTTCCGGGATTAATTCCGGCCATGTGACCGTCGCCGGGAAGGAAGACCTGAAAAGTACCGGGCAAAAGAAGGCTGGAACCGATATTTCTTGAAGGGGCCATATAAAAGGCCGCATCTTTCACCGCGTCATATTGAGTTTTACTTGCAAGACCGGCGACATTACAATATTCTATAAGCTCGGAACCCGTTATCATAACCTGAATATCTATATATTTCCGATGCATTTCAAGTGACATAGCCTCGGTCCTTGGCTTGGTCTGATAGCTCATGATATTCGCGTGAAGATCATCTCCCTGAATGGCATATATTCTCTCTTCTGAATCCATCGTCTGCGCGTTTATGAAATCAAAAGCCGCACTCCATATTTTATTTTTAAAATATCTGTCCGCGTTTTCAATAATGTCTATAATCATTGCCTGCTGAGTCTTTCTTTATTAAAGTTGAATGAGTTTTTTGTCTATCGTCATGGGCCCTTTTATATTTTCGCTTACCAGTTCCTGAGAGTCATTTACTTCCAGCCTTACGCCCTTGTAAAGAATTTCATCTATTATCACTTTTGTATCGTTTTTCTTCTCGGGGAGAGCGTTTATTTTTTCAAGTTCTCTGATAAAGCCTTCCCTGCTGGAGAGGAGATGATTCCTTTCAGAAAAGAGATCATAAACTCTTTTCTGTTTTTTATCGGTAAGGGTAAGAGATTTGCCGATATCTTCGGAGTAGGGCCCGAGCATGGAATCAATATGAGTGCTTCTGGCGTCTATATCCTTTATATTCTTCTCAAGCGTCCTGCGCCTGTCTATCTGATAGTAGTTGGACCCTGTTTTCAAAAGTGTGCTGACATCTTTTGGAGAACCTGCTCTTTTTGCCTCAATGTATTCAAAGGCTATGCATTCGCCGCCTGTAATTGTACCGGCAAAAACGCTTCCGCCTGATTTTATTATCGCGCCGACAGCCTCCACATCGATTTTTATATTATTGCGGCATTCAACGGTAACATCGTAAAGGAAGCGCACAAAAAGATTGCCGCCGCATTTAATCGTGCCTTTATTCTTACCGTTGACCCTATTGAGGTGAATATCACCTTCAGAGCGGATTTCACAGGCACCGACGACGCCGGAAACGCTCAATCCTTTTACGGCATTGATTTTGACCCCGTCCTTGATATCGCCGTTAATCTCGATTTTACCCAAAAAATCTATATTTTCAAATTTGAGATCACCGTTTATAACAATGGTATCATTTATTGAAATACAGTCCCCCGAGAAAACAGTCATACCGCTTTTTTTCGCGGAGAGGAGCCCTTTCTGGGGATTAAAAAATACGCCTTCACCGCACTTCAGCCCTACATCGGGGGTTTCAAGCTTCGCGAGCATCTGCCCGGCCATCACATTTTTGAAAAACTCCAGTTCCGCCGGATTTACGATCTGCAAGTCTTTTTCATTGTCAGAGTGAGGCTTTTTCCTTATTAAAAATTCGATTTTACCGTTTCTCCGCCTTACCAGAGGGATCATATCGGAATAATCAAAGCCTGAAACTGTTTCGGATATATCGCTTTTTTGAATGTTCTGGGAAGCTTTTTCCAGCAAGGAAAAGCCGAAAGATGATATTTTTTCAATGAGTTTGGCTTTGCGTATGGGCTTTATTATATACCCCTGGCAGTCCCGGTATGTTTTCAGAAGATTTTCATTGTCGGTAAAAGCGGTTATTATCAACACTTTCGCTTTTCTGTCCTCAGGGATATTATGTTCCTGCTCAATCTGCCTTATCCGTTTCAAAGTCTGGCAGCCATCCATTTCCGGCATTGAGAGGTCCAGGCAGATCAGGCTGTAGGGATTCCCGTCTTTGAGAGAGTTGCCGTACATCACAGCGCCATCAGCCCCGCTTGAGGCTGTATCAGCATCGCCAAACAGCCTCATTTGCTTACTCAATATATTCCGGCTTACGGAACAGTCGTCTATAATTAATATTTTCATATTTTCTTTATATTGTTTGCCTAAAATAACTTTTACACTAATATATAACTATTCACAAATAAACCAATACTTTGAAATCTAAATAAATGGGATTTTAAGATGAATAAAAATATAAGAGAGCTTTTTCAGGAAGAATATGGGAAAAAGCCTTCGGCGGTATCCCGTGCACCGGGACGGCTTGAGGTGCTGGGAAACCATACCGATTATAATGAAGGCCTGGTATTGAGCGCTGCCATCGAGCAGGCTACAGAGTTCGCCATAGCGGCGGTAAGCGGAAATCTCTGCAAAGTACGAGATTTCAGGGACGGCAGTAAAATAGAATTCGAATTAGACAAAATAGAGACGCCTGTACGCGGGAATTGGGGAAATTACATCAAAGGCGTCATCATGGAATTGCGCAAACGCGGACATGAAACAGGTGCGTTTGAAGGCGCGATACTCAGCGATGTGCCCCTCTCAGCGGGAATGAGCAGTTCAGCGGCCCTTGAAGTGGCGACCGCGTTCGCTTTAGGCGAAGCGTTCGGCATAAAACTTTCTGGCGAGGAATGGGCCCGGATAGGTCAGGCGGCTGAAAATAATTACAGTGGCGTAAAATGCGGGCTGCTTGATCAATTCAGTTCAATCTTCGGAAAAAAGGATTCCTTCATACTCTGTGATTTCAGAAAAACTGAAGTGCTCAGAACCGTTCCTGTGCCTCACGGCTATGTTCTGGTGGTCGCCAATTCTCTGGTCAAGCATAATCTGGTGGATTCAGATTACAACATACGCAGGGAAAGCTGCGAGAAAGCTGTTCAAATTCTGCAGGAGAAACATCCCGAAATAAAGGCATTAAGGGACGTCACCCCGGCCCTCCTGAGAAAATCAAAAGAATTTCTGCCTCTACAGGATTACCTCAGGGCGCGCCATATCGTCGGCGAAAACGACCGCGTAATGAAAGCGGTTGAAGCGCTTGACAAAGGAATGATTGAAAAATTCGGGGCTTTGCTTTTTGAATCTCATAAGAGTTCCAGGGAAAATTTTGAGAACAGCTGCATTGAACTCGACTGCCTGGTTGAACTTGCCTTTTCCATTCCCGGCGCATGGGGCGCGCGTCTGAGCGGAGGCGGTTTCGGCGGCATAACAATACATCTGGTGAAATCTGACGACGCAAAAGCATATTCAGAGCGTCTGAAAACAGCGTACAAACTCCAGACAGGAAAAGAAATAGAGACTATTACATGCGGCATCGGCGATGGCGCCTCCGTAAGCAGAATATTATAAGATCCAATTATGACCATTGAAATCAAAGTTATATGAAAAAAATACCTGATATAAAAGAAAAACTCTCACTGCTTGTTGAGTATTTTTCTGTTCCCGCTTTCATTGTTTCGCTTTCGGAGAACAAGGTACTTTCCAGCAACTCCCTGCTCCTGCGGGCTTACGGTATGTGCTTATCGGAAAATACGCTCATAGAGCTGAAGGACATTGACGAAACCCCGTGCCACTTACGCATGCTTCAGAAAGAACCGGTGGCAATACTTGAAAGATGTCCCGCGGAGAAAGCGCTCTTTGAGCTGGTTTTATTCTCGGCTTCCATTGGGATAATTTTTGAGACGATGCCGCAGCACGAAACGGACGGGGCGGGAAACATGAGGCGTTCTGCCAGAAGAGGCACAGGCAAACCGCACTCTTTTCATTTCAGTTACATACATAATTTTTCTTCAGGCAATTGGTCTTATTCCCACCCTGAACTTCTCTTTACGTTGGACCTGGTGAACAAAAAAGACAAAAATCTTGACTGGCGCTCAATCATATTTGAGGAAGATCTACCCCTGTACGACAATACCATAGATAACGTCTGCCAGCACGGCGGCAACCACGAAATACACTACCGCGTCAAATCGCATAATGGGGATATTATCAATGTCTGCGATTACTGCAGCCTGACACAGCCCGAAGGAAAGTGGCCTGTCCTGGTGGGAAGCATTGTCTGTGCCGAAAGGTCTTATATGGAAATTCAATTTGCGGAACGTCAGGCGCTCGCAGGAAGACTTGTAGGCGGAATGATACACGACTTCAAAAACCTCCTCGGCGGAATACAAAACATAATTGAGTGGACTATTTCCATTTCAGAAAAACAAGAAGTTGTAGACGCGCTGAAAAAGACATTGTCGTATTCAAGTCAGGCTGCTTCCCTGTTGACAGGCGCACTGAAGGTAAGTTCAGGCAAACAGGAAACTAAAATCGAGAAAATTAACATAGGAAGCATAATATCAGAACTGGAAAACCTGATACGGCGAATAATCCCGTCCTCAATAAACTTAAAAATCCACGTTTCCCCCGATTTACCTCCGATATACGGACAGAAAAGCGCGCTTCAGGACATGCTTCTCAACCTTTGCGTCAATGCCAGGGACGCAATGAAAACCAGAGGCGACTTGCTGGAAATCAGGACATACAAGGTTTCCCTGCCCGATGAATATGGTCATACTCAGGAGTTCATAGGACTTGACGTTTGTGATAACGGATGCGGCATGTCAAAAGCTGAAATAAAGTCAATTTTCGAGGCTTTTTATACCACAAAAGACACAGGGGCGGGACTCGGTATGTGGATGGTCAGGGAAGCCGTTCAGTCATTCGACGGAAAAATAGAAGTGAGAAGTTCACCCAGTAAAGGTTCGTCAATACAACTTCTGTTCCCGGTAATAGAATTTTCCGGTTACATTGAAGAGCCGTCACAGGACAAGGACAATTCCATAGATAAAATTACCCTTATATCCAAATTCAAACTGACGGACCCGAAAACTGTTCTCTACATAGAGGATGATCCCCTTATAAGAAGCGGTGTCGCGCTATGGCTGGAGGCCGCCGGCTTTAATCTCCTGCAATCAGGCGATGGACTGGAGGGATGGGACATATTCCTGCTAAACAGCAATACGATAGATCTGGTTATACAGGATTTTGTGCTTCCCGGCAAACGCGGAGACAAGCTTCTCGAGGACTTCATAAAGCACAAGCCCGGACTGCCCGTTATTGTAGCCAGCGCCGATTCAGATAGGGAGCAGATAGAAAAGCTTACAAAAAAAGGCGCTTACGCATTTCTGGCCAAACCGTTCAGAATGGAAGAGCTTCTGAAACTTATAGAGGAGCTTTTTATTAATAAAAACAAAACAAAAACAAAGGACGATAAATGAAAATCAGATTGGCATTTGCAGGATTCAGACACGCGCACATATTCAGTTTATACGGACTCGCAGGCAACACACCGGAAATAGAAGTTGTAGCCGCATGCGAGGAAGATGACGCTACACGCAAATCCCTTGCTGAAGCAGGCAAAGTCAAAATAACACATTCTGATTTTTCCACCATGATGAGCGAAGTCCAGTGCGACGCGGTTGCCATCGGAGATTACTATGCCAAAAGAGGCGCTCTCGCAATAAAAGCCCTTGAACTGGGCAAGCACGTAATAGCCGACAAACCGATTTGTACAAACATGGAAGAATTAAACCGCATAGAAAAGCTTCTATCGGAAAAAAACTTGAAGCTCGGCTGTATGCTTGATATGCGGGACATTCCCCAGATAATAGGCGTAAGAAACCTCATCAGAAAAGGAATGATAGGAGATATACATGCCATCAGCTTCGGCGGACAGCACCCTCTGATGCTCGGCGTCCGCCCCGCCTGGTACTTCGAACCCGGTAAACACGGAGGCACTATCAATGACATAGCTGTACATGCCATTGATTTTATCCCGTGGGTTACAGGCCTGAGTTTCGAAACTGTGAACTCAGCACGCTGCTGGAACGCGTTCGCCACCGATTATCCTCATTTCAAGGATGCTTCTCAGATGATGCTTACCATGAACAACGGCTGCGGTGTCCTCGGCGATGTCTCCTATTTTGTCCCTGACAGTTTCGGATACTCCCTGCCCTACTATTGGAGAACCACATTTTTCGGACGCAAAGGCATTATTGAAACATTCGCGACTGCTCAGCGTATTTCAATTGCCGTAAACGGCGAAAAAGAGCTGAAAGCCCTTGATATCAATCAGTCAAATCCGGGCGGATACCTGAAATCATTCCTCAATGACCTTGCCGGCACGAGCGCCGAAGAGGAATTGAACACAGCGTCTGTCCTGAAAGCCGCGAAAATTGCGCTTACAATTCAGGAGGCCGGAGATAAAGGGCTTAGAGATTTGTCCCTTAAATAAGCAGATATTTCTCGGGGGGACGTATGTCCAGAACATTGTTAATAACGCTCTTTTCAACAGGGGCGTTTTTCTCTGGACATCTCTGTTTTTCAGAACAGAACACTTCATCGCCGTCAAAAGAAAATGGTTTTATGGAGCTAATTCCCTTCAAGCCCGGCGAAGAACGTCCCCAAATCGTCTTTCCACAAAAAAAATGCAAATCCATAAAAGTTATAAAATTCAAAACCGAAGATTCGGAAACTGAAAAAGAACTCTCTCCCGCTGAGCAAGCCCCTTCGGATGAAAAACCCTCAGCGTCCCAACAGAAAGAAGAAGCCGGTTTTGAAATAATAAATTCATCTCCGCAGGAAGAGAAAAAAAACTCTTCCGAAAAAACGTCTGAAAAGATGATCACAGAAAAAAATCCCCCGCCCAAACATAATCTGGCGGCATTGAAAAAAGCGTCTTCGGAACTCCGCCAAATCATTGACAAATATGACGGCATGAAACCGGAAGAAATCAGCATCAACACAAAACTGGCCGCTCAAGCCGCTGATTTAAGCAATATTATTGAAACGTTGGACAAACAGGTAGAAGAAAAAAAACAGGAACTCGCTGATCAGATAAGAGCATATAAAAGAGCGGGCGAAGAAATGCGCGGCCCCAGAAAAAATGATGAAGCCATCGCCTGGTATTACATATCCAGTAAACATAACTGCCGCCATCCCATGAAAGATAAACCGTCCCCTTCAGGCGGGCCTGTAAAATATATTCTACCCTCCGACGACAGAGGGCAAAAGGAAAAGAAAATACTGAAGCCCGACGTGGAACGACTGGAGAAGGAATATAAGGAACTGACAGAAAAGTATTCCAGTTATAAACAGCGTTATCAGAAATTAAAAAAGGATTACAAGTCATACCTCGAACAGAAACACGAGAAAATACTTAGACAGATAAAAGAGACTGAAAATAAATCCGCGTCAGCAGAAGCAGCCAGCGAAAACAAGTCCTGACATAATTGCGCTACTCCATTTTTTTCAGCACCTTCTCGAGCACAGAAGCGCAATAAGTACATTCCTCACAGTTTTTTTCGCATTCTGTTGTGCGCTTGAACCAGTCCTCTGGGAAGAGTGTATTGTCGATAGCGTAAGGCATAAGCGCCGGACCGAAGCCGGGTTCGCACAAGTCGGCCAGGTTTCCGTAATATTTACGATCGACATACGCCTTGACGACCATTCTGGGCATGGCATGCATTCTGGTGGCAAGCTTTATCACATCGAAATAAGGCTCGTAATTATGAATGTCTTCCGGCCTTACCCAGGTGTTCTGAAGAATGCTTGTCCAGTTCTTTTTGTCTTTCAGAAAATTCCAGCAGACGTGAGGTGTCCATTTGGGAATATTGGCCATTTCATCTATTTCCCTTTCATGCGCCACCATGTTGTCATGAAATATCTGTCCCGAACAGAAACGCATACAGCCGCTGTTTGCCAGCATTATCAGTTTCTTATTGTTCTTATCAGCCCATTTTTTCAGAGTCCTGATAGTTTTGAAATCACGGTTGTAGTCCCTCTGAATATGGAATGAATCAAAAAGATGGGAAACGTATTCCATGCCTTTGACTGTACCGATGCGCATGTTGACGGAAGCCCTGACTTCCATATCCTCGAAATTTTTCTTTATCACATGCGCTATCGCGGGAGATGTCGTAGTCGCTATCTCGACTCCGCCAAGGCGTTCGCCCAGATAATCGATGACGGATATTATTTTGTTGGCAAGGTGCAGAGAAACGGCTTCTCCGCCGTAACAGTTGGCGTTGAATAGTATATCAAGCTTCACGCCAAGTTTTTTTATTTTCTCCAAATCATCTTCAAGTCTTCTCTGAACAGACCAGTCCACATATCCCCTCTGATCGGAGAGTGACGCGCGGCATGTAGGGATATCCACCCACGGAAAATAGACCTCGGCAATATTATTTACATAATCCCCGACTATCTCGCTGAACGGCTCAGCGTCAAGTTCCGCCAACTGATATCCAAGCGCGAATTTCATGTCGAACTCCATTATTGTTTATATATATCAAATGCCGGAAAAATCACCAGCCGCCCGAAGCACCGCCTCCGCCAAAGCCTCCACCGCCTCCGGAAAAACTACCGCCGCCAAAGCTCCCTCCGCCTCCACCGCTTCCCCAGAAGAAACCGCCCCCTCCACTGCGCCGATTGCGATATGTACGCCTTCCACCGAAAATCTGGCTTATTAGAACCATCACCACTATTATTATGAAAATTATGACTACATGCGGCACAGGGGCTTTTTCATTTTTCGCGGATTTTCCCGAAGATGGTATGCCGTCAACTTTAATACCTGTTACAAACTGTTGAATTTTATTTACGGCAAAAACAACACCATCATCATATTCGCCTTTTTTGAAAAATTTTCCCATCTCCCTTATGATGTCGCCGACCTTGGCGTCATTGATGGGGCCTTCCCATCCGTAGCCTAGTTCCAGCCTTATTTTTCTGTCGTTTTTCACGATCAGCAATATCGCGCCATTGTCCTTGCCCTTCTTTCCTATCTTCCATTTTTCAGCGACTTTCATGCTGAAATCTTCCAGAGCACCCCCATCCAGGGACGGTATTGCCAGGACAGTCACTTGCCCGCCCGTAGCGTTTTCCAGTAATATAATAGCACCGTTAACTCTGTTGCGTCCGTCCGGGGACAAAAGACCGGCTTTATCAACGACGCGCCCAGTCAGTTCGGGAACTTTCAGTTCCGCTAAAAGGCCAATGCCGATAAGCAGAAACACGCCTGTAAAAAGGATTTTACTCCTGAATACTGATACTGTCATTGATTTCATTTACATCATCGTCCTGATGGGGAAAATATTTCTTCAGAGCATCGCCGGCCTTTAATATTCCGGCCTCGATTCCGGCTGCAAAATCGCCTTTTTTAAAATATGAAGACATGGTCTCTACAGTGCTTTCCCAAAAGTTTTCCGGCACGGCCTTGTGAATTCCCTCATCTCCGATCACGGCAAAACGCCTGTCGTTGACGGCGATAAAAAACAGAACGCCATTCCTCTGTTTTGTCTTGTTCATGCCGAGCTTGTGAAACTGCTTCCAGGCAGCTTCATGAATATTGTTTCCGCCCCGTTTCTGAATGTGAACGCATATTTCACCGGAAGTCTCCAGTTCAGCGACACGTATCGTTGCGAGTATCTGTTTTTCCTCTTTTTCAGATAAAAGGCGGGCCATCAGAATTTTACCTCCGGGGGTTGCTGAACTTTAGTTTTATCAGCCGGCTGGAAATATTCGGCGGACTTGAAACCAAGTCCATCGGCAAACATACTGCCGGGGATTTTTCTTATGGAAGCATTGAAAGTCTTCACCGCGTCATTGTATCTTGTCCGGGCTACCGAAATGCGGTTTTCAGTCCCGGCAAGTTCATCCTGAAGCCGTATAAAATTTGTATTGGCTTTCAGGTCCGGATAGTTTTCGGCTATGGCGAGAAGGCGCCCCATGAAACCACTGAGCTCGGCACTTGCCGCAGCCTTCTGTTCAGGGCCTTTTGCCGAGAGAAGACGGCCCCTGGCATTGCTTACGTTTTCGAATATATCCTTTTCGTGTTTAGCATAACCTTTCACGGTGTTGACAAGATTAGGTATCAGGTCCGCGCGTCTTTGCAACTGCGTGTCAATCTGCGCCCATGATTCTTTAACCTTTTCATCCTTGGATATCAGGCCGTTCCTGACAATGATAATAAACCCGAAAACAATTACAATTAAAAGAAAAAACGCAGCCCCTAATGCCAGAAATGCTTTCATCTTTATACTTCTCCTTTTTATTTATATCTTTATAATATAGTCCGTAAACACACCTCGTCCACTAAAAATGCTGATTTAAAACTCACTCCTCCGTGCGCCCTTTTACTACAAACTCCATTTGGCCACAGTTAGAACTTAACCGGCTGTGCCGGGACTTTAAGACGGTTGCGACGACGCGCAACCCTCCACGATTTTTCATTGATATACACTTGGCGTGGAGGGATTTGCTTTGTCAAATCCGTCTTCAAAATAACAATTTTCTATACAGTCCCCCCCTATAAAGGGTGGTTGTTTATTTTTTCTCAAAAACCGCTATTCCGGCGTAGCTTACGCAGTGGGAATAGTCGCCTGTCATTTCACCGGAAGTCGTATATTCGATGAGACGCGCCGAAAGACTGGCTGAGTTTTCCGCTATTTCCGCCAAAAGGATTTTTAAAGGATTTTCACCGCAGATTGTCGCGCCTGTTTTCGCCATATATTCAGAAAATCCTTTCAGATCGAATTGGAGGATTTTCTCAATGGCGCCCATGTCCAGCTTTTTTATATTTTCAGGTATATCGCTATTGAATGGACAGTAGGAAAAATTTGCTCCGTAATGCGTAAAGTCTGAACTTATCACCCACAGTGTGTCTTCATTCCAGAAAACAGAAAGCGCCTCCGCTATATTTTCCGCGGTTTTCACATCCAGATGACCCGAAATAAACGGTATAATCGGAATATCAGGAAAAAGAGTCTGGATAAACGGAAGTTCCACTTCCAATGCGTGCTCATAAGCGTGCGCCTGATTTATCTGCTGGATATATGGACATGATGAAAGCATTCCGAGGGCCTCAGTATCGACCTTCATATCGCCGAGCGGTGTCCTGAGAACGCTATAATCAGCGAACGCCAAACCCTGAAACGGCACCCTGTGCGATGGCGCGATTATAAGAATTCTTTTATAGACAGATGAAGACGCGGCCGAAAAAGTTTTAAGTGCGGTTTTACCTGAAAAAACATATCCGGCATGAGGCACGACAAGCGCCCGCGCCCTGCCCTCAAATTTTTCGATTTCTCCGATATCAGCGAGCATTCTGGCGATATCTCTTTTTAATTTTACGGGATCAGCTTCATAAAATTGTCCCGCTACCGCGGGAAAGCGTACTTTTTCATTCATTTCCATAAGTCCCTCCTGAGTTTTCAGAAACTTAAAGCTGAACTTAACCAGCTTTGCCGGGGCTTTAAGACGGTTGCGATGAAGCGTAACCCTCCTGCGATTATACGTTAATATATCCATCCCGCGAAGCGGGATTCATAATGGCGCTTCGCGCCCTTCGTCAAATCCGTTCCCCGGATAACAATTTCCCATACGATCAAAATACTATATCTAAACTCTAAATAAAGCGAGTCGCTTATTGCTTTGCGGGGAGGTTTTTGCAGAGGATTTTCAGAAGTTCGTCTTTTCTGATTGGCTTGCTAAGGTAATCATCCATTCCGGCGGAAAAACATCTTTCTTTGTCGCTCTGCATAGCATGAGCGGTCATGGCGATAATGGGAATATGCACACCCGGGGTATTCTTCCGCTCTCTCGTCCTTATTGCCGCTGAGGCTTCCAGTCCGTCCATTTCGGGCATCTCCACATCCATCAGGATAATGTCAAAATTCTTTTCCAAACTTTTCTGAACAGCTTCCAGACCGTTTTGGGCCAATTCTACTTTGTAGCCCTGCTTCTCCAGTATCTTCATGGCAAGTTTCTGATTTATGGGATTGTCTTCCACCAGTAAAATACTGATACTGGAATTTCTTTCATCAACAGGCCCGGATTTCATTTCCCGCAGAGAGGCTGTATCTGTTTTATCCAGATAACTGCCATCTTCCTGGATAGCCGAGTGTTTATTGCCGTCTGTTTTTCCGGCAAGTATTTCCGATAATTTTTGAAAAAGCTGGGCCCTCTTGACCGGCTTGAAAAGGAACGCGTTAATCAGGCCTTTTTTAATCAGTGACTTATAATCATGATAAACATGAGAACTCAACATTATCAGAAGGGTATCTTTCAAGAGCGAATGATTTCTTATCCTCGCGGCAAGCTCTACTCCGTCAACATCCGGCATAGCCATGTCCAATATAGCGACATTGAATGGAGCGTTTTCCGAAGCGGCCTTTTCAAGTTTAAGCATGGCATCTTTCGCGCTTGAAGCGTCCTGATATGAACTGCCAAGGTAATTCATATATTCACTTAGCACTTTGAGATTGATTGCATTGTCGTCAACGCCCAGTACCTTGAGGTGCTGAAGGCCTGTTCGAGCGTAAAGAGAAGACGCGTCTGGAATTTCATGAGGCACCTTTAGTGGCATATGGAACCAGAATCTGGAGCCTTTTTCAACTCCGGTCTCGACATTTATTTCACCGCCCATCGCCTCAACAAGCCGTTTGGCTATGGCAAGTCCCAGCCCTGTGCCCCCGTATTTGCGGGTGGTTGAAGCATCCACCTGGGAAAATGATTTAAAAAGCCTGTCCATTCGGTCTTTAGGGATGCCTATGCCGGTGTCCCGCACGGAAAAAGACAATAGTTTTTCCTTATTCTCATTTTCAGTTACTTTCACCTCCAGGACAACTTCCCCCTTGTTTGTGAACTTTATGGCATTGCCAATGAGATTCAGAAGCACCTGTCTTATGCGAACCGGATCGCCATATATTACCTCCGGTACTTCATTGCGTATCAGACTCGCAAACTCAATTTTCTTTTCTTCGGCGCTTACTACAAATATATCACTGAGCCTGTCAAGGAGTTCTCTGAGCTCAAAGTCAACTTCTTCAAGCTCCAGTTTTCCCGCCTCTATCTTCGAAAAATCAAGTATCTGATTTATTATGCCGAGAAGGTTTTCCGCGGAGTTAAGAACGATAGTTCCATATTCACGCTGAGAGGTATTCAGTCCGCTGTCCATAAGCAGTTCAGTCATTCCGATAACGCCGTTCAGGGGAGTCCGTATTTCATGGCTTACATTGGCAAGAAATTCGCTTTTAGCGATGCTGGCCATCTGAGCTTCGAGCGCCAGCAGGTTTGATCGCTCTATCGCGTTTTCAAGTTCACGATTGACCTGCTCGATTTCGTTTTTAGTCTTAATCAAGATTTCTTCCGCTTTTTTATCCTCAGTTATATCGCGGCCCTGAGGTACCAAAAAAATAACATTGCCCGCATCATCCGTTACGGGTTTCAACGAAAAGTCAATATAATGCAATGCCCCGTCCGTCGAGGGATGGGTAGCCTCAAATCTGATAAACTCTCCCTTCCCGGCCCTCTTTACTGCGTCTTTAAGCCTCTGCTGAAGTTTTTCCGAATGCACCCACCAAGGAGTATCCCAGAAAAATTTATTGATCACATCCGATTTTCGCAGTCCAACCAGTTTCAGAGCTGACTCGTTCACATCCTGTACGACCCCGTTTAAATCCAATATTCCTATAAGGCCGTAGGACTGATTGATTACGGCATAAAACTTTTTCTCGCTTTCCTTGAGAGACGTTTCAATCCGCTTTCTCTCAGTAAGATCAAACATGACACCAACAAATCCATTCATCCCGCAACTATCATCTCCGCGGATACTGGCTTTGTGAAATAAAATATCATGAGTAGTACCATCGTTATATCTGACAGGAGCCTCATAGACAAAAAGCTTTCCTGGATTTTGTATCAACATTCTGTCATTATCATCATAACGCGCGGCAAAATCTCTGGGTGCTACATCATAGACGGTCTTACCCATTATTTCGGCTTTTGACATGCCAATATATTTTTCAAATTCCTTATTGCAGAATCTGTAGCGCAATTGAGCATCCTTGTAAAAAATCGGCAGCGGAACAGTATCAATAAGCATCTGTAGAAAACTCAGGTTTTCCGCTATTTTTTCATCAGCACTCTTTCTGTCTGATATATCATTGATAAGAACGCCGAGCATTCCGACAGCGTTAGGAAAGACCTTCAATTCCAGAAACTTTTTCATATCCTTACTGTAAATCTCAAATTCCAGGGCTTCACCTGTTTTTATAACGTTTCTGAAGCTTTCCTTGTTGGATTTCTCAAAGCCCGGCATTATATCGGAAAGCATTTTGCCTTCAACGCCTTTTTGAGGTATCCCCGCAAGTTTTCCAAAAGCCGGGTTACAGGCGATAATACGAAATTCTCTAGTCGCAAGGAGCTCCAGAAAGAGAAAGGCATTGGACATTTCGTTAAAAAGCATCCAATACTGTCTTTCGCTTTCAAGCAGTTCGCTTTCGGCAAAAGTTTTTTCTTTCAGCATTTTTCGCAGAACAAAATAATCAAACACAAAAAGAAATAAAGCTGTACAGAGAACGACAGCAAAAAAAAGTATTACGCTTTCTTGCGCCGCGTGTTTTATATGGATAAAATAATGCAGCACCCAGAAAAACGTCAGCAAAAGCAGAATAGAGGGTACAGCAAGAAGCAATATTTTTTTACGGAAGCTCATCAAGAATCCCCCACTCCTGTTCATGAAAAACGAGTATTGCGCCTGAACAGCATATATTAACTCGAAAATACTGATATTCCACAGAAAACATGTAAATCAGACGATAAAAAGGCAAGTCTTCTGAATAAAAAGCTTCGTTATCTTATAGCAGAACAGGGATTATTCGCGACCTTTCCAGAAAACATTGCTGGTACTGGTAGGAATATCACTCATTTTCCTGCCGTCGCAGTGAAGGTCGAAAAAAAGCACATTGGTTTTTCCCGAGTGGGAATAAGATACTCCTGCGTAAGCCATGAAATTACTTCCATTTGTAGTGTCATCAAACATGCCGCATGCTGCCGGCTTCTGCATTCTCACAATCAGAAAGGATTTTGTAAAATCATTATCATTAGGATAATAGGCATTATAACTATAAGTCCCATAAGTTCTCGGCTGGGCAATTCCAAGCACCTTTTCAATCAGGAGAACATTAACAGGACATATATCAATAGCCGCGGTATAATGTTTTGCGGTGTCACTTTCCTTCAGGTAGCCCATCGTAAACAATTCCCGTTTATAATAGGGCCACGCCACTCCGTCAGTCGTCAGTTTATGAATAGGCATCCTGCTGTCATAATCATTTGAATACTGAAAAAAAACCAGGCCGAGTTGTTTCATATTGGAAGCGCAGCTTATAGCGCGGACTTTATCCCTGGCTTTGCCCAAAGATGGAAGAAGCAGGCTCGTGAGTATTGCGATGACGGCAATCACAGTCAGGAGTTCGACAAGAGTAAAAACCTTGAATTTTTTATTAATTTTCATCTTTTCCTCACATTCTGCTCGAAAGCGGTTCCGTTTCCAACACCACGACGGAAAGAAGTGAGCTTGAAAACGATATTTTCTCACTGCCTTTAATTATATCACGATACTCAGCACCCGCCAAATCACATGAGGAGAGTATTCCAGAGCACTTTTCTTTCAAAGTAAAACAGCCGTCCCCACCCGTCTTATTCCAGACGGTAAAGATAATCTTTCCTGAATAGTGCAGATAAGATTTCACACTCACATTATCAGGGCAATAACGTATCAATAAATCATCCTTGAATTTTGCTTCCGTCAATAAAGATTTATATTTTTCCCCCAGATACACAACGCTGTCAAAAAACTTTCCAATCCGCAGATTTTCAAGCACGTGGTCATAAGTCCAAAAAAGAATGTTCATGCTGAACTGACGGCATATTATATCATACACATGCTTTTCTTCCGCTTCGCGGGGGTTTAGCGGCCATGGTTTCGGCAGTACCATATCTGTCAGAAGGGCATCAGGAAATGTATATCTGAACATTTCAGGAAAAGCGTACTTAATTCCGGTCATCCAACTGGTCTGTATCAACTGGGAATCCAGTTGCGATGTCAGAATATCATTCAGGTGTTCGGAGAAAAGAAATATTTTTCCTTCATATTCCGCCCCCAGTTCATCGCGCATTTCCTTTATCATGGAACAGTTGTTCAGCACCCAGCCTGCCTTGTGATTGTGGTCTTTGCTGTAACATTCCTTGGGGAGTACACTCAACTGGTCTATATATACGCCGCTTCCGCCTATAGTATCAATAATGTATTTAACATTGTTTTTCACTTTTTCCCGCCATCCGTCAGCGCTGTTGCACATGCCACTGAGAATATTTTTGCCCCACTGGACATCCATAGTGCCGCCATCAATTTTTCTGACCGCCCACTTCAGGCCGAACTCCTCATAATCAGGGGATGCCTTGTCATAAGAGTAAGCATTGATATAAAAGAAAACATTTCCCCCTTTTTCTTTTACCGCTGAAACAGCTTTTATAAGCTCCGCTTCCGTCCCCAATGCGGGGTCGGGACGGAAATTCGGGTACATACTGTCAAAACCGCCGGTATTCCATCCGGCAATCATGATGTTATGAAAATGATGTTTTTCAGCCTCTTCATATATCAGGGGGATATCATTGTAGCGATGATTTATATCTCCGTTCTGCCATTTGAAGTCGTAGTGGCAGACCATGCCGGGGCTTTGCCGTATAAACTCAGGGGCTTTTCTCGCGGGCGGACAATTCGAGCGGTAAAAAGCTCTGTAAATATCCGCTCCCCTGTGCCAATCGCCCTCATGTACTCCTATGACAAAGTCTCCGTTCCACTCATTCAAAAAGCGGTTAAAGGTCTTTTTCATCCTGAAATTAAGTCCCTTTTTATTTGGGGAAACAGTGACGGCAAAAGATGTCTTTTCAATGCCCAGGTCATGGCTGGCAAAATACACCCCGCCTTTTTCACCGTAATAATCGAACCACATCATGGAAGGACTTTTTCCATCGAAAAAAGTATATGCGTCATCCGAATCGCGATGAAAACCTTCCGCCCTCACTGACATTTTCCGGTCTTTCCAATTCCCTGTTTCATATTTCCCCGGTTTAAGAAGCTCCTTTGCCGGATTTTCTATCTTTATTCCTCCCGCATCCGGATAGACCAAAACGTCCTGGCCTTTTTCAGAAACCTGAATATAACCGGGCAAGGAAAATTCAATTTCCCTGAGCGTAATGTCTTTATTCTTCGCGCTGAAAGAGACATTGCAGGCAAGCGCGTCACCTGAAATATCCCGCCAATTTATCTTAACCTTTATACCGCTGTTCTGATGATAGAAAATCCCGGAAAGTTCTCCTATGTTTTCCTCCACACAATCATCAAGACTGAAACTCCTGATGTCCTTTCCATTTTCAATTTTGAAAGACAAACAGGATTTATTCTCTTTAAAATCCACAGACATAGCACTTTTAGTGTTGACTATTTTTGCAAGTATACCTCCTGCAAAATTCCCACTTACCTCAAGGTCATTCATTTTGAAATTATCAATCATTGTTTCACCGCTTTTCAGTAAAATAAAACACATATAAATTCCCGTATCATAGTTTTTTTGATTTGATTGTGTCAAGAATTATATCCAGCATGCTTCTCAACTTTTCGTCTCCGGCCCTGAACGAAGGACACGACGCCCCGATTGACGCAAGAAGATATCCAGTGGAACTGAAAAACGGCGCCGCGACAGAGTCAACCTGTCCCCTGCCCTTGAGAATAATAAAGCCATCCCTGCGGATATCATTCAGGTGAGAATACCATTTTTTATAATTCCAAGTCGCTTCTTCCGCCTCCTTCATGCCATTTTTAATATGATTCCTTATTACATCTTCCCATAATTTTTCATCCCCAAAAGCGACAAGCATCCTGCCGGTGGCAAGATATAAGGGACAATCCCATATCCTGTGGGTAAACTTTACGCTGACTTCGCTGGTGCTTTCCAGCATTGAAATTATTTCAGCCCTTGTTCCGGTCATTATTGTTACACATGTTAATTCTCCTGTCTTCTGATTTATTTCAGCGAGAAGCGGCTGTACCAGCTGCGGAACAGAAGCCTGTATATCCCAGGAAGTGCCAAGTATCCCCAGTTCGCTGCCTATCTCATAGGTTCCGCCGATGTTGATCAGATAGTTTCTGGAGGAAAGTGTTTTGACAATATTATAAACTGTCGAAACGCTCAGTCCCATCCTTTCTGAAATCTGATTCATTGTCAGCTGCTTTGAGCGGGCAATGTGTCCTATTATGTCTATCGCCCTGTCAACGCACTGTATCCTCTTGAATTTTGTATCGTCTTTTTTCATTTACCTGCCCTGTTAATTCCTTATGTTATTTGCTGAGACTGATAATTTCTTCCGCAATCATTTTACGGTATGTATCAAATTTCTCCGCCCCCCAGAACGACTTGATGTGAATGGCAATCTGCTCCCCGAAACGCTTCTGGTATTCTTTCAGATCAACGACGGTATCGGCTTTTATATCATCAAGAAGTTTCCGGGCCTTTGTACACTCTTCAGGCTTCTTACCAATATTCTCTTTAATTAGTTGTTCAAGTGTGTAAATATACTTGAAATCGTTGATGCCTTCGCGTATCTCCTCCCACTGTATTGTGGAAAAAAGTTTTCCGCCTTTGAAATACACCGTGCAATGCTCGGCAGAACCAGCGTCAAAATCATTGAACGCGTCATCCTGAAAATTGGCATACGCCCAGTAAGCCTGTCCTCTGGAATTGGTCTTCCAGTAGAAATAACCGGCTTTGAAACGTACGGCGTCAGGGTATTCGCGCGAAGCGTTGGAATACCACCAGAACGACTTTCCGGCCTTCCTGCATTCTTCGCTTATACGCTCCGGTTCGAACTTCGCGTAATCTATGATGGTGTAAGTGCGGACATCCAAAGTATCGCCGAGCTTGTCCACGTCATTCTGAGTAACGGTACTGTACGTCCTGATGCCGGGAACGGTCTTTAACTTTTTATATATTTCTATTGCGCGGTCAAGCTTCTTGTTGAAAGGCTCATCAACGGGATAGAAAAGTACTTCTCTCAGGTTTTCCTTTTTCACCAGGTCACGGATTTGCGCGGCAAGTTCCGGGGTTATCTCCTGGTGATGAATGGGAATAGGCTGTTTGGGAAAGCCAGCTTCATCCAGAAGTCTATTACAATAACGTAGTCTTTCTGCGATTTCAGGAGACCAGTTAGCCCCGAAAGTAAGTATTACGGAATTCATTCCATGCTTTTTCATATCAAGAAGCTGCGTCATGTCCGCGTCTTTGTTTTTAGGGTCGATGCAGTATCCGCTGCCTTCCCTGCCGCCGTAGTACATTGCGAAGAAGTAATCCTCAGGGTCTTTCAGCTTGAATGGATAAACCTTGAATTTAAGCGCAAGCTTTTTTTCAGGGGTATTTGCCGCTTTAAGGCTTATGCTTCCTGTATAAAGTCCGGGTTTTGCGTTTTCCGGAACATTGAAATTGAGCCAGAACTGCCGGGAAATTCCTGATGGAACATCCTGCGCACTGAACGGTTCCAGCAATTCCGGAATGACACTCCATGTCTTTGCGTTGCCCTTATGTCCGGAACGCTGGGGCCAGCAGCGCACGACATTCAAATCAATGTCTTTCGCTGGAAACAGCTCGCCGGTTTCGGACTTGAGATCGCTCAGCGTAATATTCAAATCCGCGACATCATTGACCCCGTATATTGCAAAGGAGGCGGCTTCAATTTCTCCCGGCGTTGCGGCCGCTTCAACTGTGTTGTTCACCTGTTGCGGGAGAGGCGTGGTATCGGGAAAAATCCGCTGCTGGAGGCTGTTCACATAACAGATATATCCTTGTTTTCTGTCGGCATCGCTTATCTGCGGTTTTTCCCTATGCGTGGGCTGCACATCCTTCTTGAATCCTGTATCTGGAACGGTAATGCTGTTAATAATCTCGCTGAATTCCCGCCACTGTTTGATGGGAGCGATTACAAGACTGTTTAAGATACCGATTCCTTTCATGCTTATATCCAGTCCGTCTTTTCCGGCATCACAGGCAAATATTTCAGGGCAGAAATCTCCTGTATCATTGGAAGGGACATCAAATTCACGTCCATTAACATTAAGACGGCAGCCAGGAGAAGGCAGAACTCCGTCACCGCTTAGAACATAGAGGTAATAACGGCCGGAGGGAAGCTTAACCTTGAAAGTATTCATTGCTCCCGTATTTTCCGATACTACAAAATCACGTCTGAGACTGCCTGGGCCGCGACGATCGCAGTCTAGCATTCCCGCCGCTGAAGTCCAGCCATAGCCTTTTCCGGCATCATAAACGGTATTTGCCGAAACTTTGGTAAAGCCGGGTATCGTTTCAATTTTCGCCGGACCGAAATCAAAGCAGTAAATGCCCGGATATTTAACAAGCGCATTGGCTGAAGCTTTCTTTTCCTTCTCTGCCACATTTCCGCCAGACATGGACACCAGCATCTCGCGCACCCGGGCACTCCCGTCGGGAAGACTGCTTACGGTCAATCTCACCTTGCTTGCGCTCAGAGGGGAAAACCTGAAAACAGGGGCCGGGTCGGGAAGTTCCACATTATATTTATCCTTCTTGTCCAGCCCATTTACTATTCTCATGTACTTTGAAACATAATCTTTCTTATCAACGATGGTTTTCCAGGCTGTTCCATCCCAGTATTCTATTTTGAAGTTATTGAAAAGTTGTGTAAAGTTATTTTTCTCGTACATATACAGTTGTATCTGGTTGAATTTCTTCGGCGCGCCGAAATCAAGTTCCAGCCAATGCGGCCCTTTAGCTTTATTAGCGAAATCAGTACACCAGTATTCTTTTCCATCCACTTTTCCATCCGCCGCAAACTTCGCCAGATGTCCCTTGAACTTAGTCAGCTCCGAACTGGCCGTGACTTTTTCGGGTTTAATCATCTCTCCATAAGAAAACACAGCACCGAATACGAAGATACAAAGAGCACCCCTCCAACAGCTTGCAGATAACAAGTTACTCATCTTCAACCCTTCCTCTTTTCAATTTTACAAAACTACATTTATTTACATTGTAAAGATTTCATTTATATTATAAAGATTCAACCAGAGAAAGTCAATAGGAAAAAGAGCTGTGATATGAAAAAAAAGGATTTATTTTTCAATACTTCACAATACGAAGTTTAAAACAGGAAACATCAGGAACTGAATTATAAATATGTTCGCGTATGCCGGGCTTGAAATAAGCATTATCAGAAAGTCTATTTACGGGATTGTTTAACTTATTGAAAAGGCAACTTAAAATGATTGAATACTATCTGGATATTTTTGAAAAGACAAAATGTGAACACAGTCTTGCAGCACCGCAAAATATCTCATGCCGCTTCTCCGAAAGTGATTTTCCGGAAGGACTTGAGCCTATGTGGTACAGGGTCATCAACACACAGCGTTCTCCTCGTGAAAAAGCCATGGCATTCATGTGGCACAATGCCAAAACGTTGAACGTATGCTCCATCATGGAGGACTCGGATGTCCACACCGGAGCTGCCGGAAAAAATGACAGGACTTGGGCAAAAGGTGATGTGATGGAACTCTTCATACAGGCACCGAATGCCAGAAACTATTATGAACTTCATGTGGCGCCTAACATGGCGACGCTGGAACTCTCAATCCCTGATGTGAGTGTGATGGGAAAAGTTAAGCTTGAAGAGTTATTCTTCGAGTCAGGCTTCACTTCAAGTCTTAATCTTTTCAATTTGAAGTCAGGAATAAAAGGTTGGCTCGGACACATGAAAATACCGCTGGACAAAATCGGGCTCTCAAGCGGCAAGCTCACAGGCTCCAGATTTGCCGTATGCAGATATAATTACAATCATCTCTGGGTAGAGGGGCCGGAAATTTCATCCACTTCCTATTTCCCTGCAGGCGGCTTTCACCAGCCGGATTTCTGGCAGAACATAATCTGACAGGTTTCAGGCAAAGTGAATATGCTTCTTGAAAATAATCCCGGCGGCGCGGTATCCAGAAAGATAGAAACGTTCCCGAAATTTCCGCCTCTTTACGAGAAGTTGAACGATTTTCTTTTCAAATGGATTGAAACCGTCAGAATAACCCCTGTTTCAGCTGTACAATGGCAGTGCGGTCCGGAATGGATTATTCAGGAACGGACAGTCCGCGATATAATGTGTACCTATGTACTGAAAGGAAACGGCGCAGGTTACATAGGCGATGAGAAAAACAGTTTCACGATGAAAAAAGGCGATCTTGTCATATTTCCCAAAGGAGTGAAACAGTCAACATGGACTGCGGGAGGGAAAGTTTTTGAAATTATAAACATCCATTTTTTTGCGAATATATGCGGTTCAATAGATCTTGTAAATCTGATGAATATCTCCGGAGTGTATTCATCAGGTACTGATATTCTTTTCCAAAACTGTTCCTCAGCGCTGGCACGCGAATACGCGTTGAAAGTATCCGGATCTAAAGAAATAATGCGTTCGTATATTTTCCAGATGATAATGCATATCATACGTTTTTCGGCAGGGAAAAACTCTGAAAAGCCTTGTGACATGGACAAACTCCTCAAATTGATACCCGCTTTCATGCTCATGGAAAAACAGTTGAATAATCCAAGCCTTACAGTAAAAGAAATTGCCGGCGAGGTTTCCATAAGCGAAGTTTATCTGAGAAGATTATTTCAGGAAACAGTATCCATGGCCCCTGTAGAATTTATTCAGCAACGGAGAATTGACAAAGCTTGCGGACTTCTGTCCGAAACCGGAATGTCCATACAGGCAATTTCTGATGTCTGCGGTTTCAGTGATAAATATTTTTTTCACAGGGTATTCAAAAAACTTGTCACCATGACGCCTTCGGAATATCGCGAACAGACCCGCTTCTGATATGTTTTATTCCTTGTATTTGATAAAGAGGGCGGTAATGACTCTTTTGTAGGTCTGCACGTCCATGCTGTCCTGTTGTTTTCGTCCAATCTGTCCGTAACGGTAATTGAAATTCTGTTCCATATTTTTCATATTGTCACGGCTGTCGTCATCGTCGGCAGTGCCGCCCATGGACGGGGCGGTATCCAGCAACTGGTCTTCTCTGCAATCACCGTCAGGAACTATGCCGTAAGTCAATATCAATACGCCGTCAGCACCTTCCGCTTCAGCCTTTAACATTAATTTATTTTTTATTTCCTCTTCGGAATAGCTGTAATTAGCGGAAGCTCTGGCTTTACCCATTACCATATACTTGAAAGGTATTTTGCTCTTATCAGTAAAAATCTTGACAGTTGAAGTGGCCGGATAAGATTTACCCACATAATCGACACTTATACAGCCCCCCGCAAAAAAAGCCGCAAGAATTACTAAAAGAATAAGTTTCATTTTTATATCACCGCCAATTTATTAAAAGAGTCTAAAAAATAACTTGATTTGACGCATTTTCAAGAGCATATAACTAATTTATAAGTCCTTGCCGCTATTCCCGGGCTTGATTAATGGCCCTTGGAAGGTTAAATTACTTCATCAATCAAGTTCTGAAAAAATATGGAGGTTCAGGATGAAGGTCTCAGTTCTTTGTGCCGTTTTATTTATCGCCGCCACTCTTTCAGCCCGCGACATCACCACACTGGATGGAAAAACCTATAAAAATGTCCAGATATCCAGCGTAACTCCTGCCGGTTTCGATATATGTTACGCGCCTGACAAAGGAGGAGTTGCCATAAAAGAAATCTTTTTCAAAGACCTTCCCGAAAGTATAAGAAAGGAATTCAACTACAATCCTCAGAAAGCCGAAGCCTTTACAAAAAAAGTTGATAGAATAACCCAGATGAGAGACGAGGAAGTCGCAAAAGAATACCAGCAGACAATGGCACAGGAAGCCAAACAGGAAGCAAGGCATGATAAATATGAAGCCATTGCCTACGCTGGAAAAATTAATGTCATATTAAATGGCATTCTGCCAAGCAATCATGGTCTCATAGCCTGGGCAAAAACTCCGAACGCCACAGTTACAACAGGGACAATCGGAAAAGTCTTCATAATCGGCTTGGATACTGTTCCCAACGGCGGAAGCTGGGCAGGTTATATTTATCCGACAAAAACAACAGCCAGCGGTTTTCCCTGTTATACAATAACATTGGAACAGGCCATAATAATAATGGAAGAAAACGCAACCCTCAAAAAAGCAAAGAAATAAGCTTTCAGCTTTTTTCTATCTGAAAAGTTTTGCCCGGGATAATGCCCGCATCATGGCCTTGGCCTTATTGCGGGTCTCTTCAAATTCATCATCAGGCACAGAATCCGCCACAATACCGCCGCCTGCCTGAACATAAGCTTTGCCGTCTTTCAGTACCGCCGTACGTATCGTAATACAGGAATTGATATTGCCGTTAAATGAATAATACGCAACTGCTCCGCCATAAGGCCCGCGTTTTTCCTTTTCAAGTTCGCTGATTATCTGCATGGCCCTGACTTTCGGCGCGCCGGAAAGAGTTCCCGCCGGAAAAGTCGAACGCATAACGGCATCCGCCTCCAGCTCCGGCTTAAGTTCCCCTGTAACGTTTGAAACTATATGCATTACATGGCTGTAACGTTCCACTATCATAAGATCATCAACTTTAACCGTACCCGCTTTTGAAACCCTGCCGACATCATTTCTTCCGAGATCAACGAGCATTATATGTTCCGCGCGTTCCTTGGGATCTCCCAAAAGTTCCTTTTCCATGGCAATATCTTCTTCCGGGGTCTTCCCGCGCTTCCGCGTACCGGCAATGGGCCTTACCGTTATTTTTCTGTCTTCGCATTTGGCATGGACTTCGGGAGAAGCGCCGACTATGGCATAATCTCCGCAATTGAGCAGAAACATGTAGGGCGAAGGATTTATAGTGCGCAAGGCCCTGTAAACGGCAAGCGGCGGACACGGGTTATCCATCGAAAAGCGCTGCGAAAGCACAACCTGAATTATATCTCCGTCGAGAATATATTTTTTAGCCCTGTTTACCATATTGTTGTACTCTTCGCGTGTTTTGTTTGATACCGCGTCCATTTCTTCCGCGGGAGTTTCCAGATCTATCGGGGCAAAGGCCGCGGGTTTCTGGAGTTTTACCGAGAGGCCCTTTATCTTCTTGACAGCCTCGTCATAAGCCTTCTTTATGCCATCTTCTGACTTATCTCCTATAAATGCCTGAGAAATTATTTTAACCGTATGCAGCACTCTGTCAAAAACAAGCAGGCTGTCCGTAATCATGAAAAACGCTTCGGGAACATCAAGCGGGGTTATTTCAGCCGGCGGCACCGTTGTCTCTATCTCGGATATGACATCATAGGAGGCGTAGCCCACCGCTCCGCCGATAAAAGGCGGAAGCCCGGGAACCGCAACAGGCGAATACCTTGAAAGAACTTTCTTTATCTTCTCAAAAACATCTTTTCCTTCAATGCGCTCGGCCTTTCCGGAGCTGACAAGCTCCCCTTCCCCTGATTTCTGAACATAAATCGAAAGAGGTTTGCAGCCGAGTATGGAATACCTGCCGATATTCTCTTCCCCTTCCACGCTCTCAAGGAGAAAAGAACAGGGTTCCGGCTTTCCGTTCTCATTCTCAGTTATCTTATAATATGCTGATACGGGTGTTTCCATATCGGCAACAACTTCGCAATATACGGGAACAAGATTTCCCTGTCCCGCAAACTTGCGAAAATCTTCGAGTGAAGGCAGAATATTCATAAATCAATCCTTATATGTTCTTGAAATAATACCTAAATATATAATATGAATGAAATTTTTCATGATTATAACAGTGGAAACATTGAAATTAAATGGTTTAGTATGTCAACAAAGGAAGAATAAATTGGAAAATAAAGCGAACTTTCAGACATTCAACCCGGATTTGGCCATTCAGTCGGTAGAAGAAGCCATGGACATGAAAATGAGCGGCTTTGCCTCTCCGCTGCCCAGTTACATAAACAGGGTTTACGAATTGCAGGCCACCGATAAAACCCGTATCATCGCCAAATTCTACAGGCCGGGAAGATGGACGAAAGAGGCAATTTTAGAGGAACATAAGTTTATAGCCGACTGCGCGGCGGAAGATATTCCGGTCGTTTCTCCGATGAAACAGAAAAACGGTGAAACATTAGGCAACGCGGAGGGCATACATTTTGCCGTTTACCCGAAGCGTTCCGGCCGAAGAATAGAGCTTGATACGGAGGACGACTGGCGACGCATTGGACGCGTAATATCCAGAATCCACTCTGCCGGGGCACTCAGTAAATCCGAATTCAGAGTGAAACTTCACCCCGCGCTTTCCACTAAAAGCGACATCGAATATCTTTGTGAGGGAAATTTTATTTCATGTCTTTATTTAGACCCTTTCAGAAACCTGTGCGATGAAATACTTTCTCTGATAAGCGGGCTTTTCGATGAGAACGATTTCATAAGACTGCACGGTGACTGTCACAGGGGCAACCTGCTGGAGCGTCCGGATGAAGGCATAATGGTGATTGACTTCGACGATATGGTCAGCGGTCCCCCGATACAGGATCTCTGGCTTCTTCTGACCGATTACGCGCATAATTCACACGATGAAATAAGATTTCTACTGGAAGGTTACGAACAGTTCAGGGATTTCGACAGAAAATCTCTCTGCCTTATTGAGCCGCTCCGGGCAATGAGAATAATATATTTTCTAGCATGGTGCGCCAGACAGTCGGGCGACCTGCAATTCCGCCATCACTTCCCCGACTGGGGAAACGACGCGTTCTGGCGCAAAGAAACAAACGAACTCAAATCCCAACTTGAACTGATACGCACGGCCCTCCCCCAGCCCGCAAAACGTAAAACAGGCAGGCGCTGAAGCAGATGAATCCACTGATTATGCACGTCGTTTCGGGCAATGCTTTTTTCACAGGCATCCTGCTTATAATAATCGCCATCCTTATGACATTCCGAAAAGGAAACTCCGTTTACAGAACAGCCACTCGCCTGATTTTTATAATTGGACTTATTCTTACGGCTTTGACGTCCACTCCAATATATATGCCTTTAGCTATTCTGTTTTATCTCCTGCCTATTGCATTAATGGTACTTTTATATTTCGACTCTATTTCTCCAAAACTCATCATCTCACTGAAAATCATATCAATACTTACCTGTCTCACTGCTGGAATTATAGAACTCACTAATTGTATTATCCCGGACATAGCTCCTCTGAATTGCGGTAAAATATATGTGGTAGGCGATTCTGTAAGCGCTGGAATAGGCTTCAAGGGAGAAAAAACATGGTCTGAAATAGTTGAGGAAAAAACACATATCCCAGTACGCAATATGTCTGTCGGCGGCGGAACAGTAAAATCAGCACAAACTAAGGCACACTTAATAAAAGACGATAATGTCCTGATCTTTCTTGAAATAGGCGGAAACGATATGCTCGGAAGAACCCCCTTCCCTCGATACTGTCAGGAACTTGACGTCCTGCTGGGAAGCCTTAAAGGGAAAAACAGGACTCTCATAATGCTGGAATTGCCCTGGGCTCCTTTCCATGCTTCTTTCCTGAAAGCCCAGCGCGAACTTGCCATAAAGCATAAAGTAATTCTCATCCCCAGAAAGGTTTTCTCCGGGGTACTTGAAGGAAGCGCCTCCACCGTTGACGGAATCCATCTCTCAAATTACGGACAGGAAAAAATGGCAAATGCCTTCCTGAATATCTGCGGACACGCCCTGAAAAGACTCAAATAAAAAGCTGTTTGAAAGATCAGAAATCGAGGAAGTACATTCTGATTTTGCCTTTGCCTTTTACGTCTAGAAAACCTCTCTCGGTAAACTTGAAGGCGTCGCGGACATGTTTATAGGTTTCTTCGGAAACATTGACTTTCATAGGCATGGAATTTGATTCCATCCTGGAGGCGGTATTTATGGTGTCGCCGAAAACATCGTATATATATTTTTCGACGCCGACGACCCCGCCGACAACTTTTCCTGTATGAACCCCTGCCCTTATTTCCCATTTTAACGGCGAGGAGAGGTTGCGTTTTTTCAGAAAGCTCATCATCTCGACCGCCGAATTAAGTATGTTCAGGGCATTATCAGGATTATTGACTGGCATGCCGCAGACACAGAGATAAGCATCGCCTATGGTTTTTATTCTTTCGCAGGAATTCTTCTGTATGATTTTGTCAAATGCCGTAAATATATCATTGAGTTCGGCTATGAGAACAGAAGCCTCAAGCCTGCTCGACAAGTCGGTAAAACCCACTATATCAGAAAAGTAAACTGTAACTTCATCGAAGCATTCCGGCTCAGTCCGGCCAGTTTCCTTCAGTTCTTTCGCAACCCTGGCAGGGAGGATATTCAGGAGGAGTTTTTCAGATCTGGCCCTTTCCATTTCAATAATCTCATTTGATTCAAGGAGTTTCAGATTGGCTTCGGCCATCTGGAATTTCTGCTCCTCAAGGAGCTCACTCTGCTCCAGAAGCTTTAGATTGGCTTCAGCCATCTGGAATTTCTGCTCCTCTGAGACATTATTCATCTCTTTTGTTTTTCTCGAGACAAGAAAGAAAGTGACGAGATTAGAGGCAATCAGCAAAAGTGTCATTCCTATAAAAAACCAACACATGCAATCTCTACTCCATCGTTATTATGCTTGCAGAGAAACACAAAGCTCCGCGTCAGTGCTTAAAAAGAGCGCTGATCCCGTTTTTTTTAGGAGGAAGCGCGACAACTGTTTTCGCCAATATCATTTTTCGCTGAATGGAGACGAAATTTTTTTCTTTGTCCTGTTCCGCCTGATACTGATTAATAAAGTCGAGGATATGAGTTACGGTAGGACGGCTGGGCGGATAATAGCTCAATGCCTTCATTATCATGGCGCTGAGTTCTTCATTTATTTCAGGACGAAGTTTTCCGAGCGGATGGGGAGGAGCATATTCGACGGCATCAGGGTTCATGAGGTTTGTCGACGCGTCTTCGCTGTAAATGTCCTCAGAGTCTTTCCGCACTTTAATTTTTTTAATCCTTGAATATATGATTTCAAGTTCATTTCTCCCATTGAAGGGATACTTTCCGGTCAGGAGAAAATAAAAAAGAGCGCCGTAACTGAATACGTCTCCGCGCTTATCCTCCACGGCGGTTTCCGTTTTCTCGGGACTGATAAAATACGGAGAAACAGAGGAGTGAATATTAAGTGTATTCTGTTTTTCCTCCTGTTTGTAGATAAAACGGGACAGAAAATAATTCTTAATTCTGACATTGCCTCTCGCGTCAACATGAATATTCTCCGGGGAAATATCGTGGTGCGGAATATCCCTGTGATGAGCGGTGGCAAGCCCCATCGCGGCGGATTTCATTATTTCGATAACATTCTCAATTTCAAGAGGAGAGTGAGAGTCTGAATTGTACGAGGACATGGAATATCCATCCATAAAGGGTTCAGAAGCAAAGAAAACGCCATCCACTTCACCTGTGTTTATAATCGGACTGATATTTGTCTGCTTAAGCGCCGAGAGCAAAGCAGCCTCTTCCCTGGCGATTCTCAGGAGCGCGTCATATTCGGGTATGGTATTATCCATTACAAAAACAGTTTCAGCCATGTTGCGGGAAAGATCAAAACCCTCATAAATGTCAAAACACGATTTTCGGCCCAGTGAATTCTGAAGAATGAGATCTCCGAACTTTTTCGGCACTATCAGAAGAGCTCCGCATTCTGAACATTCACACTGAGTGAAAGCTTCAACTCCGTCAGCATCCAGGGTTTTAGCGCATTTACTGCATATAATCTCCACAGCCAGCCTCCTTTGGGATATACTGATTTATACTATAGGTTTTTTATTGAAAATACAAGCTTTTCCGAGAATATTTCAGGATTGAATCTCTGATATAAAGATTGTTTATCAGAAAAAACAATGTTATTTTAAGCGTAATTGGGAATATCAGGGAAAAATTTATGAATTTTCATGCGGCAGGCGAATATATTCTGAAGCGCCTTGAGAAAGAGCTTCCATCGAATCTTTATTACCATGGCATGAAACATACACTGGAAGTGCTCCGCTGTTCAGAGGAAATCGCCGAAGCGGAAGGACGCAACGCAAACGACATAATACTTATAAAAACAGCCGCGCTTTATCACGATTCAGGTTTTTTGGTCTGCTACAGGGATAATGAACGCCTCGGATGTGAAATAGCGGCGGCCTCCCTTCCCTCTTTCGATTACACCGCCGCGGAGATAAAAAATATAGAAAGCATGATAATGTCCACCGCGCTTCCTCAAACTCCAAAAGATAAACTCTCTGAAATACTTTGCGACGCCGATCTTGACTATCTGGGAACAGAGGCTTTTTATCCCATATCAGCCGAATTCAGAAAGGAATTAAAGGAATACGGAACTGAATTCACTGAAAAGGACTGGCTGAAATTAGAGCTGGATTTTATGCAGTCGCACAAGTACTTCACGCACACTTCACAGCAGAAGAGAAACGCCATGAAAAACAAACATATTCAGGAACTTAAAGCTTCCTATGAAAAATTTGACTGAAATGAAAAGAGGAGATGCCAATGGAAAGAATAATAGACAACGTTGAGTTCAAGGTTGTTAAGACAATTGCCGAAGGAGGAATGGGAACTGTCTATAAGGCAATGCAGAAGGGCGTTGAAGGCTTTGAAAAGACCGTCGCCATAAAAACATTGCTGCCGGGACTTTCCCGCGATCAGAAGTTCATCGACATGTTCATTGACGAGGCAAAGCTTGTAGCCAACCTTGTCCATGAAAACATCGTGCAGATCTACCAGTTGGGCAAATCCGAAGGCTCATATTATTTTGTGCTGGAGTTTGTAAGCGGAATATCCCTGCACGAATTTCAGGAATTCCATAATAAAATATACGTGCAGATGCCCCAGGAACTGGCTGTTTTCATAACCAGCAGAATAGCGCGCGGGCTGGCATACGCCCACAGCCGTCTCGATCAGACGGGAAAGCCGCTCAAGATAGTTCATTGCGATGTATGTCCCTTTAATATCCTGATCACAACAGAGGGACTGCCTAAATTGACAGATTTCGGTATCGCCAGGGCGGCAAACCTCGCACAGGACAATGACAGCATATCAGGTAAGCTGCCTTTCATGTCCCCTGAACAGGCCGAGGGCAACGACCTTGATTTCCGTTCGGACATTTATTCCCTGGGCATTGTGCTTTTCTATATGCTTACCGGCAACTGCACCAGAGACATAACCGCGGATTTCGATCAAATACTGCTGGCGGCTGTTGAAAATCATATTGACTGGGACAAGCTCCCCCTGGGCTTTGATAATGATCTTCTCAAAATTCTGAAAAAAATGATGGCAAAAAATCCGGATGACAGATATTCAACCACTCAGGAACTCGCGAGAGAACTGGAATATTTCATCTATCGGAACGGTTACGGCCCCACCATAGTCACTCTTTCAGAGTACATGCGCAAGCAGATGCCTTACCTTTTTGCCATTGAAACACCCGAAACCGGGAAACAAATTCCAGGCAAGCACGAGAAAACCATGAAAATATCATTCTAAAGAGGCTTACAGGCTTTTCAAATGTAAATAAGTGACTTTTTTTTGAAAAAGTTGAAAGAATTTATTGACTTTAAAAATAGTTTCAATATAATACAGCCGGATTTGGTTTTAAGATAACTTAGAAAAACAAAAAAATTGGGGTATGGGTATGATTTGTCCTTATTGCGATATGGAAATAAGTGAAAGTGCGTTCGATCATGAAAATGGCTGCTGTCCTGAATGCGGCGCCACAATCACTCCCGCTGATGTTCTGGGCAATACCAACAACGACGATGACGATGATTTGGACGCATTGGATGATGATGACAATTATGACAGCGCGGACGACCTTGACGAACTCGGTGATTTTGATGATATCGAAGACTTGGATGATGAAGACTTCGATGATGACATGGACTACGACAACAATTAAGCGTTAAATAAAGTTCATTTTTACCTTTTTATTTTAATTTGCAGACTCTACTTTCAGGATGAGTCTGTATTTTTTTCTACCCAATCTGATCAAAAAAAATCTTTTTTTGAAATATATATTGCATTTGTATAAAAAATAATATATACTGGACTTAGTGTCACGCGTTACCTTGAATGTTTTTATTTATAAAACATTCAAGTGTCCGCATTATTCAGATAAAAGATTGAGGTTGAAAATGCAATGGCAAACAGTTTCAAATTATCAGGAAATGAGTCAAGTCGCCGCCACGCGTATTTATAATCTAATAGCCAATGCCTCAAGCAGGAACAGGCGTATCAATATCGGGCTGGCCACAGGCAATACAATGATAGAGTTATACAATATACTGGCTGATAAATTGAACAGGCATCAGATCAAATTGAATAATTTACACACATATAATCTTGATGAATATATTGATGACAGCGGAAGTATCATAACTGAAAACCATCCATTGAGCTACAGAAAATATATGAAGGAAATTTTTTTCAGCCGCCTGGACACATCACTTGGTTTCAAGAACAGTCAAATCCATTTTCCCGATGCGCGCGAACCGGCTGATTTCGACAGAGAACTGGCAGGAGTCGGCGGCTTGGATTTTCAACTGCTCGGCATCGGCTTTAACGGACATATTGCCTTTAATGAACCGGCAAAAATCAACTGTGAAGATTTCGCTGAATTACCATCGCGTATCGTAGCGTTAACGGCACTGACACTTGATACAAATGCCAGATTAACTGCAGACGGCAGACTCGACATCGTACCGCATCGTGCCGTTACCATGGGAATGAAGTCAATTCTCAACGCCCGCGAAATTCTCCTGCTGGCCTGTTTCCGTGAACAAACACAAGCTTTACGGCAAATGCGGCAGGAGAAAAAGGCGACACCGGAACTGCCGGCATCTTACCTGATTACGCATTCTAATTCAACTGTCGTATATACTTTTGATAAAATAAAATTGGATTAAGCGAGTGTACAAACTTCTGAAAAACTGTCATCTGGTTTCACCAGGAGTAGACCTGCGCAATGCGGCACTGCTGCTACGCTATGAATATATCGAAAATGTTTACAGCTCCGGTTCTTTTTTACCTGACACAGAAGAAGTTTTCGATCTCGGCAATCGGCTCGTAGTGCCTGGTTTCATTGATATTCATTGTCATGGCCGCGGCGGTGCGGATTTCTGTGATGGGACCCTTGACGCGTTCAATATTATCGGCAGGGGTAAACTGTCCGAGGGAGTAAGCGGATTTTTAGCTACAACACTGACAGTCAGTCAAGAGCAACTGGAAACGACTATCCGGGCGGCGGCAGAATATTGCAGGCATCCATCGGGAGCCAAACTTCTGGGGATTCATCTGGAAGGGCCATTCATAAATCCGGAATGCGCCGGAGCTCAGAATCCTGCATTTTTATCAGAACCCGATATCGCCATTGTTGACAGGTTCAACAATATCTGTCCGGTAAAAAAGGTTTCTTTTTCGCCTGAACTCCCAGGCGGCACAGAATTTATCACCGCTCTTGTCGAGCGCGGCATTATGCCGTCAGGAGCACATTCGGCGGCGGATTATTCCCAGTTCCAAATCGCGCGGAATGCGGGAATGAAGCATCTAACGCATTTCTGTAACGCAATGAGCCCGTTGCATCATCTTCGTTTTGGGATGGTCGGCGGAGGGTTGCGCTCACCTGACATTTATGTTGAAATTATTGCGGACGGTATTCATTTGTGCGATGAAATGATTGAATTGATTTTCACTCTCAAAACGGCAGACCGTATAATGCTTATCACTGACGCCATGCGGGCATCCTCCATGCCGGACGGCAATTATGATCTGGGAGGCTTGCCCGTAAAAGTTATAAAAGGAAAGGCACAGCTTGAGAATGGCACAGTGGCTGGAAGCACATTGCAAATGCATCAGGCGTTGCACAGAGTGCACAAACTCACGTCACTGCCACTTTCCGAGCTCATTAAAACCAGCGCATGGAACCAGGCCCATTCGCTGAATATCCAGAGCATCGGAAAGCTGGAAAAGGGATATCGCGCCGATATCGTTGTTTTAGATGAAAACTTTAAACCACTGCAAGTCTGGATTGACGGGCAAATTAAAAAAGGAGCGGCAAATTGAGCATAACATCAAAAGACATTGCGAAGCTGGCCGGTGTATCTCGTTCGGCGGTATCAGCCGTAATGAACGGACATTACAATAAAGTTTCACTTGAGAAACGCGAAAAAATACTGGCAATAGCACATGACTTGCGTTATCGCCCCAATCCGGCCGCACTGGGACTGGCGAAGAAAAACACCAGAACAATAGGGCTCATTACAAGTCCCTTCATCTCCAATATCTACAGTGATCTGGTCAGCAAAATTTCGTTTATCCTGAATGAGAAAAAATACAGCTGTTCAATTATTCTGCCAACAGACACAGAACAGGAAATGGAAGCAATCAGCCGTTTTGAATCTTTCGGGGCTGACGGCATTATCGTGGCATACGCGCTGAATGATATCCGTAAACTGAGGAATAAAATTCCTATAGTCAGCATGTCGCCGCATCCCGGCCAATACGAAGTGCGCGCCGATCTAAAAAGCGCCACGGCAACTGCAGTCAAACATTTCAGGGAACACAAACAGAGAAAAATCGGTTTTATCTGTCCGCAGCTTTCAGTGGTACCCCAACAGTGGGAAGGCTATCTTGAGGCGGTCGGGAAAAAACAGGCCTACCGTCTTGAGGTAACCGGCAATCCGCGCTTAAATGAGGAATTCGAACATCTACTGAAGGATATCAATGTCCGCGCGTGGGTGGTGACAAATGATCTGCTGGCAGCACGGGTAATGCATTATATGATTGCACAGGGATACAGTATCCCGGAAAATGCGGCAATCATAGGCTTTGACGGCGCGGCCCTCGCGGAAATCACGCCCGTTCCCCTCTCGACAATGGTTTTTCCGGCATCAAGGCTCGCTGAGGCCTGTGTTAAAATACTTCTGGATAAAATCGAGAATAACGATATCGGATTTAATGAAACGCCATTGCTGGTAGATCCCGTGCTTCATATCGGGAGAAGCTGCGGCTGTCCAGTATCAGCGCCCGCGACAGTTCAATGGGCTGGACAACGCCTTACTTTTGACAACGATGAAGGTAAAAATGTCGGGACTATTTAAACACAAAAAGGAAAATAAGCAGACATCACATGAAAACAAAAGATTTTTTTGAGGATATGCAAAAACGCTACCTCCGTGAATTGACTGAAAAAATACTTCCATTCTGGACAACTTACGCGATAGACAAAAACGGGGCCATAAACAATTCCATCACAGAAGATGGTGTTGTTCTCGGTAAAGATCGTTATTACTGGTGCCAGGGGCGCGCTTTGTGGACATTTTCCGCAGTGTATAATTACATTGAAAAAGAAGAACGCTGGCTGAATATCGCAGCCAATCTTTTCAATTATATATGTAAGCATGGCTTTGATAAACACGGAAACTGCGTTTACATGACAGATAATGCAGGTAAGGTAAAAAAAGGGAACGTGAGCATTCATACCGATGCCTTTATACTTTATGGAATAGGGGAATATTATCGCGCGACTGGAGATGAAAAGGCAAAGGATTACATGCTGCGCATTTATGAAAACACCGCAAGGATGCTGAATGATCCCGGCAAGATTCAGACATATCCGTTTGATACTCCCGAAGGACTTCGCGCGCATAGTGTACATATGGTATTCGCGCACCTCTACTACAAAACCGGAGTTTATCTTGATGACCGCAGGATAAAAGAACATGGACTCAAGTTGGCGGAGGAACTTCTTATTCTTTTTTATAACGGACAAAAAGACGCGCTTCTGGAGTTCTGCATATTTGATCCGGTCAAAGCCGCAAAAAACAGTGAATACCTGGACATATATAATTTTGGACACGGGATTGAGGCCATGTGGTTTCTCATGGATATTTCCAGCAACGAAAAGGATTTCTCGCTGATGGATATAATCCTGCGCATTCTGCGGCAAAATCTTGAACGCGGATGGGACCGGGAGTATGGCGGTATCCTGCTTTATGCAAAAATGCGCGGACTGGAAATTGATTATTCAGTATGTCCCGACAAAAAACCGTCCTGGTCGCATAATGAAGCAATGGTTGCGCTCCTTTACGCATATTTTCTAACCGGCAATGAGTTCTGGCTTGACTGGCACAAAAAAATGGATGAATTTGTATTCCGGGTTTTTCCGAATAAACACCTTGAGTGGACTAACTGGTTTGACCGTTCCTGCAAGCACCCGATACCGGCACAAAAAGGGCTTGAAATAAAATGCAACTTTCATACGCCGAGAGCGCTGATTATGCAGATATTGCTTTGTGGAAAAATACTTTCAAACTTACAAAAATAAAATTAAACCATGAGAGAAAAAAACAATGAATCTAAAGAAAGAATCTCTTTTGAAAACCATAAAAATGGAACGGGCCTCTCTTGAATTCATAAGGTCAATAAAAGACAAACAGCGCGTTATATTGGAATGTCCTGAATATGTATCTGGTATCGAACTGGAAGAACCTCAGGAGGCAAATGCGGAACGTACAGTAGTCTCTTCAGATTTCTTCGGTGATGCCTTGCCGGAGGGACGCATTTTGAACCAGCACATGTGCTGGTTTCGACCAGTTAAAACTCATGTAAAAGCACATTTAACTTTGGCAAGAGTTGCAGGATACAGACATACGGTTTTTGGTTTGCCGCAAAAAAATCATCCGCTTCTCTTTGAACACCCCGACAATCCCGATATTTTGATTTCAACAACTCTGTTAAGCACTTTTATCGAGGGTCGTTTTGCGCCGAAAGCCGATTGGAAAATTCTCATAGGCCGTTTGAACGCATGGCTGGAGGGGAAAGACGGGATAAATACTGTAGATTGGGAAATGACAGTAAGGCCGTCTTTTGGTACTGAAGATGAATTGCCTGAATATGCGGAACAGGAAGCATTCAGGCGTAATGTTGAATGGTTTAATGACAGCATCTTCTTTGAACATGCCGGAAAAATCGGCGTTTTTGAAGGATATATTTCTGCAATTGCCCCCAATGGCAGACAGTCACCCAGACCGAAAACCCGCGGCGACTGTTCAGGAGAATCCACAATGATCCCTGCTTTGGACTGGGCATTAAATAAAAACTATGCCGCACGTAAAATGTCTGCAAAAATCATGGATAACTTGTTCAACGGACCGGAACTCGCTGACAATGATCCCACAAGCCCGACTTACGGCGGATTGCGCTTTTATGAGTTCCGATCGGTATATTACAGCGAAGGACGTGCTCCGCTGGCATGCATCCTGGCTTCGGAATTGACGGAAAACTATGCCTGTGCTGATAAGGTGCTTCGCAACCTCATATCACTGCTGCGCACAACCGGCCCGCAGGGCTTTCGCTTCCCCAGCCTCTCAAATCCAGAAGCATTCCAAAATGGAAAAACCTGGAAATATTATCAGAAAACCGATTATGTGCAATGCCGCCCACATTTTCAGGGCTATATGTGGGCAGCTTTCCTGCAGGGGTATGTTTTGACCGGACATAAGGATTTTCTGGAAAAAACCAAATGCGCAATCAGGATGACAATGGATATTTTTCCTGATTTCACGTGGATGAATGGCATTACTCAGGAATATGCCCGCTTGCTCCTGCCCTTGGCTTTTCTCGTGGAAATAGAAGATACCCAGGAACACCGTCAATGGTTGAAAAAAGCAACCGGGCCCCTGCTGGATAATATGCAGGACTGCGGCGCAATTCGCGAAATAATGGGACAGCCGAAATCCGGAAAATATCCGGCTCCGCGTACAAATGAAGAATACGGCACTACCGAAGCCGCTCTGATTCAGGAAAATGGCGATCCCGTCGCTGACCTGCTCTATACCGTCAATTACGCATTTATCGGCCTGCATGAAGCATCTCTGGCTACTGGAGATAGTTTTTATAAATCAGCAGCAGACAAAATGGCAGATTTTCTCTGCCGGGTACAGATTAAATCTGAAAAACAAAAATATCTTGACGGTGCCTGGATGCGCGCTTTTGACTATGAACTTTGGGATTTTATAGGAAGTTCGGCAGACAATGCGTGGGGGCCATGGTGCGTGGAATCCGGATGGACCAACACTTGGATTGCTGCCACATTGGGTTTACGTGCCATGAACCGGCCTTTCCTGTGCCGCAAAAACAAAGATATATACAAAAAACTTATGCCGAACCTTTTGGAAGAGATGTCAATTGTACATGATTATACAACACCGGACAAACAAATTCCGAAAAGCCTTACACCCGGAGCCGAATAACATTCACAGACCGTACCATTGGGATGGGGCTACGCCTGTTTTCTTTCTGAAAACCCTTGAAAAATAATATTGGTCATCAAATCCGAGCATGTCGGCAGTCTGTTTTACAGTATATTTGCCCCCGGCGAGAAATTCTTTAGCCTTGTTTATTTTCACCGTCAGCTGATATTGATGCGGGGCATAACCTGTAGCTTCCCTGAACATCCGCCTGAAATGAGGATAACTCATATTCAATTCAGCCGCCATTTTCAGAAGATTAATATTTTCCGAATAGTTGTTCTCTATCTGCATTATGACTTTCTCCATGCGTGAAAAATTTTTCTTTCTTTTTTTTGAAAGCAGGAGAAACTGTATCCTCGCGAATATTTTCATGAGCTCTGCCGCAAGCTCCTTCTGAAAACCGGGAACTTGTCCCGCTGAAATTTCCAGAAGATTTACAAATAAATTCATCAGCGTCTTGTCAAGACCGGTGTGAAGCAGGGGAAGCTCAGGAGAAAAAAAAGTTCTGTCAGTGAGCATTCGCATGTAATCGCCATTGAATATTGCCCAATATTCATCCCATTCGCCATTCTTTTCGGGACCGTAACTGTGCCAAATGCCCGGAAAGAGCATGATAATATCGCCGGAGGATACCTTTATTGAATTTTCGGGGCTGGAGTAATAGCGCCCCTCACCTCCGAAAAGATATACCATCGCAAAGTCATTAAGAACACGCCCCGCATTCATGGTTCCCTTTGCCTTCGCTCTGCAAGTGCCGGTACCTTTGCAATACAGCCCCCAGTCAATATCTTCTTTTTCCGGCTCAAAATACCGGCTTTTATGAATAATCATTTTGTCCATCATTTTGCCCATTTAAGCCATTGCTTCCTGTTGGCTAAAAGTATATTATATCAGCAGAGAACATGATTTCCAAATTATCATGCTCATTTTATCAAATAATAAGGAGATAATCGCTATGACACCAAGGGAAAACATAACGAGCATATTCCATCGCAAAGGTTTTGAAAGAGTCCCTGTACAGTTCAGCCTCTGCCCTTCACAAGTGGAGAAATTCAGAGAGATGACAGGCGCTGAGGATTATGCGGAATACTTTGAATTCCCCTGGAGAGGCCTGCCGCAGCCTGATTTGAAGAACCAGATGGCCGAATACATAAAAGACAGGTGGTCCGAATATTACGACGAGCCGTATCTCGAAGGAACAAAAATCACGATTTACGGCGTGGCGCACCAGCCTGGAGGAGAAGCGGCAATGCATATGACCAGGATGCTTCACCCGATGGCTAAATTCACCTCCCTTGAACAAATGCAGGCATACCCCTATCCCGATTACGCCTCCGCCGATACCGGCGCGATAGCAGGAGAAGTAAAAAAACTGCATTCTCAAGGCCTTTTGGCTTTAGGAGGAGGAGGTTCCATCTGGGAATCATCCTGGTATATCCGAAGCATGGAACAGTTGATGATTGACATGATGACAGATGACCCGATGGCGAGTTATCATCTCGACAGAATAACTGAAAACGTATGCGTGAACGCGAAAGCCTTTGCCAAAGCGGGAGCGGACATGATACACTTCGGGGACGATGTGGGAATGCAGCAGAGCCTGATGATGTCGGCGGAGCTTTACAGAAAATGGATAAAGCCCCGTTTTGCCGGAGTTATAAAGGCAGTAAAAGATATCAACCCGGATGTCATAGTCAGCTATCACAGTTGCGGATATGTCACGCCTCTTATTGATGATTTCATAGAGGCGGGGATTGACGTTCTCAACCCGGTACAGCCGGAATGCATGGACTTTGCCGAAATACATGAAAAGTTTGGGGACAGGGTTTCATTCTGGGGTACTGTCGGAACACAGACAACGATGCCTTTCGGCAGTCCGGAAGATGTCAAAAAATGCGTACACCGTAACCTGAAAATAGCGGGAGAAAAAGGCGGACTGCTCTGCGCCCCTACACATCTGGTGGAACCTGAAGTCCCCTGGAAAAATATAATGGCCTATGTGGAAGCCTGCCGGGAATTCAGTTTATAAAAGATTTGATTATCTAATACACCATTACTATATTCTCTCTGAAAAAAGAGAAAGGTAATGGCTTGTTTATGATAGAAAATCACGCTGCCTACGACTTGCATCTTCACAGTTACTGGAGTTATGACGCATGCGCGCCTGTGGAGTATTATTTCAGAAAAGCTTCGGAATTAAAATTACGCGCCATAGCTATAAGTGAACACTTCACCATGGATTCCCTGCCGGACATTATCGCGACATCCCGGAAATACCCTGACGTCAGATTTATACCGGCTGTCGAAATGACAGTCAGATGTTCAATTGGCTCTCTGGACATGCTCTGCCTGGGAATGCCTCTTGAAATACCGACTGAAATTGAGGAGATTTTTGAAGAATACCGCCAATGGCAGAGAGATTGCGGCAAGGCTATTTCAATCGGCATGCAATCCCTCGGATTTGATTATACGGAAAAAGACAGGCTGGAACTTCTGAAAAAATACCGCCCTGCTAAAACGATAGAAAAGCATGGCATAACACATGTCCAGAACGGAATCCAGAGAACTCATTTCATAAATTCAGGATACATTAAAAGCCCGGAAGAATATGGAAAACTTTTTGAGAAATTTCCCCGTACTCCATACCCGGATGCAGAAAGGATACTCCCTGTTCTAAAACACCACGGAGCGCTCGTCATGATAGCTCATCCCACAAACTATTTCAATAAAAACGACATAAAGCGTATGGACGCCTTGAGAGAAGAACTCGGCTTTGAAGGAATCGAATGCGCCCACGATCTGATACCGCAGGAACTTACGCCGTTTTACAGAGACTACTGCGTGCGGCATAAGCTCTTTTCCTCAGGCGGCTCCGACAGTCACGCCGACCATTCCGACAATCCCTGCAGAATAGCAACGCAGCACGAATTTGCCAGGCATATCGGAGAAGGCAAATGGCTGGATGAAATATTTGAACGACTGAAAAAGTAATTCACTAAGGAGCTTTTCATGCAAAAATACGTTCTTATCTCTGCGCTTTTTTTATTTTTTCACTCAATAGCGTTCACGGAAAACGCCAAGGCATGGCGCGGAGGATGGGCTTCTTACTGGAAAGACACGGCAGAGCAGATAAAGCTCGCCAAAAAACTCGGCTTCAACGGGCTTATCTTCAATCTCAAAAAACCTGAGAAAATAGAGGAAATCTGCGATTTAGCTGAAAAGGAGAATATAGAAATTTACGCATGGTACACAATAATAAGCAACAAGGAAAATAAAGAGCTCTCCCAAGTTATGAGCGATGCCGAAAACAAAAGGCTGGAAATCATAAAAAGCGACAAAAGCCCAGGCCGCAATAGATATCAGTCAGGAGGGGAACCATTCAATAAAGAAGGCGATGTGCTTCTGAATGAACTCCTCTGTTTTCACAGGCCAGAAGTCCTTGCTCTCTGTAAGAAACAGCTTGAGGAAATACTGCAAAAATACCCCAGGCTTGCAGGTATAGGCTTTGATTATTTCGGCTACAGAAATTATAAATGCTGTAACTGTCCTGTCTCGGAAAAAATGTTCAATGAATACTATGAGAAACTCCATAAAGACAATAAGGACATTTCGAGGGAAAAGGCCCTTGAAAAATTTTCACTCGACACCCTGACAGCGTTTGTAAACGAACTCGCCGCATACGTTAGAAAAATAAAGCCCGGATGCAAAACGGCAATACATATATATCCTACATTTATCCCCGAACCTGTCTATGGAAACCGCCTTGATGTGGATTACTGCATGCAGACGGCGGCATGGTATTTCGAGCCATTCTGGGGCCTGGACAAGGTGGACCGTTACACTAAAATCATCGTTAACGACGCAAACCGTTATTTCAAGCGCCAGTCGGGAATACCTTTCGTAGGGATATATATGAGACCCGGAATAAGCAAACCGCCTGAACGGTTCAGAGAAGAGTTGAAAACTATCAGAAAAACGGGAACACAGTCTTTCAGTATATGTCCATTCAATATATTTCTTGAACATCCCGAACTTGCGAAAATTCTTCTTGAGGAACTCGGAGTTCCGAAGTAATCAGATTGCTTTTTCCGCAAAAGCTTTTCCTGATTTACCCAAAAAACAATAGCGGTAATACGCTAAAATTCATTACTCTTTTCAAGTAATGTCAGGTAAAAATTTTAATGCGATAAATTAGCCCAAAATTAACCAGCCGAAAAATTCCTTTGGGGTGAAAAAAAACTGGAAAACTTCTTGAAAGTTTTCCAGTTTTGAGTTTATCGGAGAGTTAAATGATTAAGCTCCCCCCGCAACGAAGTGAGCAGGGGAAATAAAAAGTGACTCCGTCACTTCATGAGTTTAGCGGTTTTTTCTCCGCCGTTCTCAAGGTAGAGGAGAGGAGTCGGACGGTCAACGCCTTCTATGAACTCCGGGCGTGCGGACCAGGAATTTCCTGAAAGGGTATTCGTAAGGTCCATCCAGAATTCGAGCCTTGCCGGGCTCAGTCCCCATGTCATATGGAAATGATTTGCCGGGGCATAATGCTTGTACTCGTACATTGAAGCGTATTTCGGGCATACATAAGTATGCGGCCAGTCGAGAGTGGTAAGGCTTCTGACTTTCTGGCAGAGTTTGGCAGGGAGGGATATTGTTTCGGCCTCATCCCAGAACATTGTGAACCTCTCGGAAAGCGAACTGTACGCAAGACGTCCGGCAATGCCTTCAATCCCTGCCGGGCTGGTAAATGTAACGCTGTTCCCCATGCCAGGGAAATAACCGCTGTCGGCAAGAGGCATTGAGATGCCTGACATTATTTCCTTTTCGGAAGCACCCGGTCTAGCCGCCCAGTCAAAAGAAGCGCTTCCTGAATTATCGCCATCTACAAAGCCTTTTGACGCCCATTTATCCTTTGCTGAAAATTTCACGCCGATTCCCGAAGCGAGTTTCCTGATTTCGCCCGGCTCCCAGACTTTACGGAAATCCATAAACAGCGGAGGATTGCCGCCGCTGAGTTTCGTATAAAAGAGCATGGTGAGAATGCCCTGAACGTCAGCTTCCGTTCCGAATGGAACAACTTCTTTTTTTCCGGTATGGTCGAAACTGCTGTTGAACAGCGACTCCATAGCGTCCGCGACGGGAAGCGGTATCCCGCGTCTGTCGGAACCCCATTCGAGCTGGCTCATGAAACCACCGCCGACCGCGTTAAGTTCCTTTATCATCTGTTTTACTATGAGATACATCGCGAGGCTCATATTGAAGCGTTCACTGTCCGCGGCACCCGGAAGGACAAGCCTCTTTCCAAGATGTTTATCAAGCCACGCGCGAAGTTCTTTCAATTCAGCCTTGTCATAAGATTTTTTATTGAGCATATCGGCAAGGAGTTTCATGTCCAGACGGGTTATCTCAATTCCGTAAGCGTTTCTAGTTGGAATTACATGAGCGAGGGCTGTTTCCATGCCCATTGAATCATGCCCGAATACAAGGACTCTTTTTCCCTTCAGAGAAACAGCGGTATATGCGGCGTATGCCCATTCAACAAGGGCGTTTTCGGTGGCGTCCGTCATCTGCGGATTCGCGCCTGTGTCAGGCCATGTACCTACATTCAGATGAGCAAGCCTGCCGTATTGCGCAAGAGCGCCATTGAGGGCATGAGCGAATACAACTCCCGGTTTCGGGCCGCTGTTGCCGCATGTGATATTTATCGGCGTATCGGACGGAAACTGCTGTATCACTGAAACCGCGCTCAACTGCGGAAATGCCCATGTATCAGGCACACAAACCAGCATGTTTACTCCGCCGTCAAGGAAAGTCGAGGCAACGGCATCCGCCTGCGTTTCACCGTCAACAAGCGTCTCTGAATACACAACTTCAATCTCCGGAACACGTGAGGCAATTCTATCAGCTACCATTTTGATTATATTGCGGCAGCGTACACGTGAATCGTTGTCAATCCTCGGGTCGCTTGTAGCGAAAACGCCCAGTACCGCACGATTTTTTCCCATGCCTGTGGATGATACGGATTTGGCCTTGCTCTTTACGACTTTGCTCATATTTCTCTCCATATTATAAACTCGTTCGTGGATGCCATGATAAAACACTATCTGTATAATCTATACTATAAGCCTCTTTTTGTAAATAGATTTTCTACTGCTTTTCATGGACATTTCACAGGGGAGACGGAGTCTCTTTTTGTAATGCCGCTCATTTCATTGCGGCTGAAACTGAAGTCCAGTCTTGTAATACCGCTCATTTCTGCGTCAAAGAATAGAATTTAATTAGAAATCGACAGATTAAGATATTATTATAATACTTGAAAAACATATAACGGCAGGAGCAGATAATGTCATTGAAAACCATCACTTCACTTTCGCATTTTTTCGGAAAAGATTCCCGCTATGTGCTGGCAGGCGGAGGAAACACTTCATATAAAGACAAAAAGAATCTCTACATAAAGCCGAGCGGCATAAGTCTGGCTGAAATAAAAGAGACCGATTTCGTAAAGATGAACAGAGATAAAATAAGAAAAATTTTTGATTTCAAATTTGAATGCAATTCCGAAGAGAGGGAAGCTGTAGTAAAGAAAATAATGTCCGACGCGGTTTCTCATGATTCGACAGGAAGACCGTCGGTAGAAGCCCCTCTGCATGAAATCATCTCATCCACCTATGTAGTGCATCTGCACCCTGCAATGGTAAACGGCATGACTTGTTCTCAAAACGGCAAGAGCAAGTGCGCGGAACTTTTTCCTGACGCTTTATGGATTGATTACACAGACCCCGGCTTCATGCTGGCAATGAAAGTACACAGTGAAATAGCCGCGTACAAAAAACTAAATTCCCGTGAACCGCACATTATAATTCTTCAGAACCATGGAATTTTCGTCGGCGGCAACAATGAAGGCGCGATAAAGGAAATTTATTCTGATATAATGACGGAACTTGACGAATACTATAAGAGGAAGAATGTTTCCACCACGCTTCCGGAAGATACCCCCTGCCCTGAAACAGTAACAAAAACAAGTCCGAAGCTCAGGGCCTGGCTTGGTGACGGAGCTTCCTATTGCGCAGTCAACAGCATGGGACCGCTCAAGCTTGCGGAAGGACCGTTGTCGCCCGACCATATAGTTTACGCCAAATCTTTTGCGCTCATAAGCGATAATATAACAAAGGATGAAGTTTCCGGCTTCGCTCAAAAAAATGGATACAAGCCTCTGGTGGCTTCCGTTCCGGGAAAAGCCGTCTTCTGTACGGGGAAAACGCTGAAGGACGCATTGACCACAGCCGAACTCGCAAAGGACGCGGCACTTGTCCAACAGCTTACGGAAGCGTTCGGCGGACCTCTTTATCTCTCAGAAGAAAACAGAAAATTCATAGAGAATTGGGAAGTTGAATCTTACCGCAAAAAAGTCGCAGGCGCGTCGGGCGGACGCTTAAATGGGAAAATAGCGCTGATAACGGGAGGCGCGCAGGGTTTCGGTTACGGCATAGCGGAAGAACTCGCAAAGGAAGGGGCAACTATTGCCATCGCCGACGTGAATTATTCCGGCGCTGAAAAAGCCGCCAATATGCTCTGTTCAGATTTCGGCAAAAACAAGGCTTTCGCTGTTGAAGTAAATATTTCAGACGAGGAATCGGTAGCGGCGATGACAAAAAAACTTATTTCAAAATGCGGCGGGCTCGATATATTCATAGCCAACGCCGGAGTGCTTCGCGCGGGTTCTGTCAAATCACTGACAAAAAAAGACTGGGACTTTGTCACTGACATAAATTATTCCGGGTACTTTCTCTGCGTGAAATACGCGGCGCTTCTTATGTCAGAGCAGAACGCGGAGGGCAATATCTGGACGGACATAGTACAGATAAATTCAAAGAGCGGCCTCCAAGGAAGCAACAAAAACGCCGCCTATGCCGGAAGCAAATTCGGCACCATCGGCCTCACCCAGAGTTTCGCGATGGAGCTCATAGAGGATAAAATAAAAGTCAACAGCGTATGCCCCGGAAACTTTTTCGACGGCCCCCTCTGGAGCGACCAGGAAAAAGGGCTTTTCGTCCAATACCTCAGGAGCGGCAAAGTGCCGGGAGCGAAGAGCATTGAAGACGTTAAGAAATTCTATGAGAGCAAAATACCGATGAATCGCGGATGCACTCCCGCAGATGTGGCAAAAGCCATCATCTATGCGGTTGAACAGAAGTACGAAACGGGACAGGCAATCCCCGTCACAGGCGGACAGGTCATGCTTAACTGACTTACTTGAAAAGTAAGCAAGCGTGAAAAAACTTTATTTTTTCCGTATTGCCGCTCAGCTCCACTTGGCTCAGAAAAAAGTAGATCTCTTCGCAAACGAAGTTGAGGGAAGACTGTAAAAGTGCTTCCGTCACCTTTTTTCTGTGCAATTAAATTGAAAATAAGAATTAAGGATGCAAATTACTTTTATATATTACAGGAATTTTAACTTTAGTTTATTGAGGCGTAAAGATGAAACATCATACAATTTCGGTTCTTGTTGAAAATAAATTCGGAGTCCTGGCCCGTGTCGCCGGACTCTTCAGCGGACGCGGCTACAACATCAACTCCCTGACCGTAAATGAAACACAGGACCCGTCAATATCCAAAATGACCATCGTCACGAGCGGGGACGACGATGTCCTTGAGCAGATTGACAAACAGCTCAACAAGCTCATTGATGTTCTGAAAGTGACAGACCTCACAGGAAGCGAATTTATCGAGAGAGAACTCGCGCTGATAAAAGTACGGGCGGCCAGAGAAAACAAGTCGGAAATAATTCAGACAGCTGAAATATTCGGCGGAAAAATCATCTGCGTTCATCAGGACGAACTCGGCATAGAAATACAGGGCGAAGCAGATAAAATAGAAAATTTTCTATCCCTGATGAAGGATTTCGGCATAATCGAAGTGGCCCGCACAGGACGCGTTGCCATATCCAAAAATCCGGGGGCCACGGAAGACTATTCCAATCTCTGATTAGAATACTTTCACGGCATCGGCTTCAAGTTCAAACAGCAGGTCGCCGCGGCAGATATCGGCGTGGGCCAAAGCAAGTGGAAAGCGCGGTATTTCGTGCTTTTCGCAATATTCATCAAAAAGATGCTTGTCATTAAAATCCTTAAAATAGGCAATCCCTCTGACAAGGTCATGCCAGTCCATCTTACGTGAATGAAGTATTGCCTCGACGACACGCATCGTCAAATCTATTTGCCTGGCGCAATCCCCCAGGTAAGCGGTATTTCCGTCGGAATCAATGCTGGCTGTACCTGATATGAAAAGCCTTGAATACGCAGGAAAAGACATCTCGACAGCCCTGCTGAAAGAGCTCTTGTAATTCAACGCGGAACCCTGCATAGGAGAGGGAACGGAGTAAATCCGCGCCTTGTCCGTCTTGGGCTGTACGGCAAGCAAATCACAAAGGAGCGCCGCGCCATTCTGATTGGAAGCACCTATTCCAGTACTGGCCGGGACCATCCTTGAAAATATATCCATCTTCTCAAAAAACGCGGTCCTTACCGCATTGAATTCCTTGTACCATGTCAATACTTTGTCTATATAAAACCACGTGCGTACCGTATCGGTAAATTTGAAACCGCAGGCGTTGAGAGCGTCGGAAATGCTTTCGAAAAGTTCCGCGGCCTGTTCCGGCTTCGGAGCTCCTGGATTTTGCGGCATCATCCCGCAGAGACGGCAATAACGGGCGTCGGCATCTTCATATAAAAAACCGGTCTTACGGCTCTTTACATTCAGAATTTTCAAATCCCCTCCGTTTACGGCAAATGCCTGCATCGACGTTATCTTCCCGTCTTTACAGGCATCCCCCTGAAGCCATGAAATATTTCCATCGGGAGCTTTAACGCTTTCAATGAATTTCTTATAGTGTTCTGTTCCGGCAAAAACGAAACGCCCCATTACATCGGCTTTCAGCGACGAAGCGGAAGCGCGGATGAGGGAGTCCATTTCGGCGGAATTGCTTCCATTCACTGTCAGGCAATGTTCAGAAAACGCAGGTGAATAAAGTGTGGTGATATCGGTTTTTCCCGTTATTTTTACTATCTGGGTTTTCATCATTTTTTGTTCTTTCCCGGGTTAAGGATTTTCAGCGGCAGAGCAGGCAGAGTAAATGTAACTCTTTCCTTCTTGCCGGCCGGTTTAACCGGCTCTGCACTTTTAACGTCCTTAACCGGGTTTTTATTGTCAGGGATAACAGGTTTTTCCTTATTTTCCACTATTCTAGTTGCTTCGGTGATTTTTTCAGATGGAAGCTCAGGCGGAGGCGTTTCAATCTGGGCACTCGCTATAAAAATCAGATTATCTTTAAGAGAAGGCTGAACCTTTGGGTCAGCTTTCAGGAGGAGAACAGCGCTGTCCGCTCCAGCCGGAATGGAGGCTTTCTGAAGATAAATTCCTTTGGGCGGGGCATCAAGCCTTATCTGGACGGGACAGTCAATTCCCGGAGAACGATGCACTTTGACGGGGATGGAAATCTCTTTTCCGGGAAGCAATTCGGCAAATCCCTTATCTGGAAATTCAGGTATTACGGAAATAGCGTAAGGCGGACTTACAAGAACTGTTTCCGCGTCAGCCCTGAGCATATGATGATAACTGAACGCCTGAGTGCGGTCTTCAGCTGATATAACGCGACGGCATACCGGTTTTGAATTTATCATTGCAGTACCTTCAAGGTGAAGCACCGATACTCCTTCAGAAAGGCCGGCAGGAGAGGAAATGGTCATGCGTGCGCGTGAAGCGCCTTCCGGTATCAGGGCGCCTCCGAGAACAAGGCCCGACTTGCCGTCCTTCGCCGTTATTTTTATTTCGCCTCTGAAGCCGTCCTTTCGGAGGGCCTGCACTGTAAAAACGGCGGAACCGCCCTGCGGCAGCGTCAGACTGGACGGAAACATGAGCAATGAAAAATCAGGCACAGGCCGGCTTATGCGGAGGCGATAGGCATAGTTCTCCCCCGCCCCGCTCTGGACATCTGCTAATTTTACGGTATATACCCCATCGGCCGGGAGGCTATGGGTAAAAGCGGGATCAGCATGATGCGTCAAGAAACCTTCACCTACATCTTTCAGGTCGTCGCCGTCTTTAAGCTTTTCCCCTTTGCTGTTATAAAGCGAGATTTTGCCGTCAAGCATTGACCCCAAGCGCCGTGCCATAACTTCAACTGAAACAGTCTGTCCCTTTTTGCCGTTAAAGGAAAAACTTTCGGCGACAGCGCTTTTTTCAATACGTCCGTTGACAATGACGGGAAGGGATATTTTCATTATCTCGCCGGGTTTGCCTTTCTTCTCTATTTCCGGACAATTGTCAAGCGCGAAGGAAACGCTGTTCGAGGAACGCCCTTTATTTTTAACGAAAAATTCCCTGATATACGGGGCGTTTGTTTTATCCAGGTCCAGTTTCAGTATTTTGGACGGCAGGTTTTTGCCATATATATTTATCTGGGCGTTCTTCGCGGAACTTCCCAGCGGGTATATATGTGTTATATAAGGAAGCTCTCCGATCCTGACGCGATAAACGAAATCATCGCGCCCGCGATATATGGAGTCCCTTGTTTCGAGAATGTATTCCCCGTCTTCCTTTACATCATAAAAGAGAACAGGGTCCTGCTCAAATTTGAATTTATCCGAATAAGCCAGCTCATTTCCCTTTGAATCATAAAGTATGAGATTTACATGGAACCATCCGGGAACAGCATCCGCAATGTAAGGGATGAGGGCCCGGGCGGACGCTTCCGCGACAATGCTCTGGCCTTTTTTCGCAGAAAATTTAAATCTGTCTTCATCACCAGGCATTATCTGTCCGTTCAGAACAGCCGGAAGTTTTTTTACAGGCACAGCCTGTTCATGTTTTTCATTCGGTTCCTTTTCGATATATTCAGGGATTTCGCCTATCTGAAAAACAAGTTTATTTGAAAGACCTGCTTCAGTTACAAGGTGTATTTCGCGGTTGCCGGGGATGGCGTTTTTGTCAACAGTTATTTTGAGCTTTACATCTTCCGAAATAGCGCTTCTGGGCTTGACCTTTTTTTTCTTTTTCGGATCTTTTTCATCCGCGACTTCGGGAAGAATGACCGCGCTCACGCCGTCACCGCTGACAAGCGCCGATTTTACTTCCTTGAGGTACTGTCCTCCGACTGTAACTTCAAAGGACGCGCCGCGTTCCCCGCCCGCCGGATAAACATATCCGATATAAGGCGGTTTCTCGGCTGAAACATCCACAAAAAGAAAAGAGAATATCAGCAGATAAAAATATTTCATGTTCATCGTCATTCTCCTTTTTCACATGATTTCATTCAATATGCCGCCGCGTTCCTTTTCCGGTATTTCGCCGGAAGCCAATGCGGAGGCGAAAACATCCTTTCCCTGCGGATGCGGTAATTTCGCGTCAGGGGAAACACCAAGAAGACCGAGTATGCCGGTGTTCAAATCCCACGGATATACCGGGCGTTCCGTGACGGTTTCGCCGCGTTCGTCAGTCTTCCCGAGAAGTCTTCCGCCTTTGAAGCCGCCGCCTGCTATCAGGACTGAAAAAGCTTTGCCATAATGTCCCCTGCCCCCGTTCCAGGGAGCTTCCCAGAGGATTTTAGGAGTGCGCCCGAATTCTCCGCATACATAAACTACAGTGCTGTCAAGCAAGCCCCGTTCGGCAAGTTCCCGCAGGAGCGTCGCCACGCCCTTGTCCAGAACAGGAAGCCGTTTATTCAGTTCAGGGAAAATCTGTTTATGGTGGTCCCATCCGCCGTCGTTAATAGTAACAAACGGCACGCCTCGTTCGACAAGCCTTCTGGCAAGCAAACAGGATTGACCAAATTTATTACGTCCGTATTCGTCGCGAAGTTCATTTTTCTCTTCAGTAAACTGAAAGGCTTTGCCAACATCGCCCGTAATGACTGAATAAGCCTGTTCCTGAAAATTATCAAGCTCCGCGACGGCGGGATCGGAAGCCATCAGGGAACCAAAAGTGTCTATTTTGCCTAATAAGGCCTTTCGGGAAGCAAGCCGGTCATTTTTTATTTTTTCGGATATAATGCCTTCCACCGCGAAAAGCGGCCTGTTCGGATCGCTTCCCGTCGAAAATGATTTATACCTGCTTCCAATGAACCCGGCTTCTGAAAAACGTCCGAGAGGACTTGTTACGGTAATGTACGGCGGAAGCATTCCCTTATAACCGCCGTCATAGCCTTTGAAATAAGAAACCAGCGCGCCGATACCGGGATATACGAGATTGCCTCCGGTTTTACGTCCTGTCTGCATCATGTACGCGGCGGTTTCATGTCCGTTGTTTCCGTGGGTCATGCCGCGTATTATGGAATACTTGTCAGCCTGTTTCGCCAGCAATGGCAGCATCTGGCATATTTGAATGCCGTCAACATTTGTTTCGATGGGTTTATTGTAAGGGCCGCAGTAGTTGTATCCGGCACCGGGTTTCGGGTCGAAGGTATCAAGATGAGAAGGGCCGCCCGCAAGCCATATCTGGATTACGGATTTAGCCTTGCCGCCGCTGAACACAGGTTTCAGCGCATCAGCAAAAATACTGAAAGAGAGAAAATCCGACACGAAAAATCCCGCCATTCCCCAAAGGCCCAGCTTTAACGCTTCCCTGCGAGTGAGAGCAAATCCCGGGATACTGTTTTTCTCTTCATTTTTCATAATTTCAAACTCTAATGTTTAAGAATAAACTCTTTCGTATTAAGCAAAGCCCATGCCAAGTCGTTCATGGCATCATACGGCTTAGTGTTCGGCGCTTTTATATAGTCCTCCGCAATTTTCCGTTCTCCCGCTGTCGGATAACGGGAAAGTATCAGCAGATAAAGCGCCTCTATTTTATAATCATCCCCCTTTTTATCGGAAATAATGCCTTTTATAACAGGGCCCTGGTCCAGTTTACGCTGTATATGTCCTGAATTGAAAATATGCAGGGCCTGAAGCAAGGATGGAGAAAGAGTTTTCTCCGCCTCAAATGAAGTGTTGCGGGGAGAACGCCCAAACATATCCAGAAAAGACGAGCTTATGCTCCCGTCCGGGATTTTGACGGCGCGTATTGAACTGGGCAGAAATGTATATGGTTCGGGTATTCCGCTTGTATATTTTTCAGGCACGGCAGTAATCTGACAGATAATGTCGATAAGAGTTTCAGCATCCACGCGCCTTATCCTGTAACGGGAAAAACCGTTTTCATCGGAAACATTCCATTCATTGCTCATGGAAGAAAGCTGGTAAGTATTTGAATTAAGTATCAGTCTGTAAATATGTTTAAGGTCATAGTTATGCGAAACAAGTTCTTTTTCAAGAAAGGCCAGGAGTTCGGGAGACCACGGCGGATTGTCCGGCCTCATATCGTCGGACGGATTCACAATGCCCCTGTCGAGAAGCCAGTACCATACCCTGTTTACCGCGCACTTGGCAAACCATGGATTGGCGGGGGCAATAAGCCAATCCGCGAAAACAATCCGCGGGTCCTTGTCCTGCGGAATATCAAGAGGCTTACCGTTCAAAGGTACGGGCTTGAGAGGGAGATTGAGTTTCGGGTCAGCTTTCGCCTCAGGATTGAAATAAACTATTTCCTCCTTCCACTCAAAAGTATTTTTGTAGCCGATTTTGGTGAAGAAAGCCGCCATGCCGGAAAGCTGCTTTTCCGTCCACGGCGCCCTGTCCAGGCGTATTCCCATGAAAACCAGAGCGATGTTTTCCGCTATTTCATCCGGTTTCCTCTCCTGAAAGGCCCTGTAGAAATTAACAGGGGGAACCTGAAAATTGCTTCCGTTTGAAGTGAGAAGCTCATACACGAATTTGTTGTAAGGCTTATTTCTGAAAATGCTTTCACGCAGCCATCTGTGATAAACCTGAGCGGCCTGCGGCCAGAGATTACTGGGAAATTCGGCTTTTATCCGGAGTATGTCGCTCCACTTCAAAGCCTGATAGTCCGCGAAGTCCATACTGGACAAAAGTTTATCCACCAGCTTCTTTCTTTTTTCCGGCGACTTGTCGGCAAGAAAATTCCTCACATCCTGAGGCGATGGCAGAATTCCTCCGGTGTCAAGGTAAACTCTCCTGATGAAAACCTCATCCGTACAAGTCGGTGAAGGCGGAATGTCTCTTTTCCGAAATTCCTTTATGACGATTTCATCAACTTTGTTATTGATTTTGAATGAGGTAAACTGCTCTTCCGGCGGATAACCGAGAAAGTTAACACAGAACTGCCTGCACCCGAAGAGAATACAAATCGCCACAAAAAGAATGGATATTTTATATATGCTTTTCATGTCAATATAACGTATTTTCAGGTGATTTTATTGTATTATTTCTATCGTAAAATGGATTTTAGTCAACTTTTATTACCGACGAGGTTCATTTTCATCTTTTTTCATCCAATTGCTGATTATTTTCCAGAAGATATAAACCAAGACTCCGCCAAATAACGCATTCACAATGAAGACTAACCCAAAAAGCATCCCTACAACACACAAAGGATCGAGTGGAAGAAAAAGAAATGCATACAGAAACTGTCCGAAGTATATACCGATTGTGGATAGCCAAAACTTTTGAGGATTGGGAAGCGCCGCAAGAAAACCTGCAATAAAAAGGCAAAGACGATACGTATCCAAAGGAGCATCCCACGGTTCAATTTTTCCAGCGAGAGACGGAGATAGCCACCAGATGGCCGCACCTAATAAAATTCCTGCAATAAACGGAGAATATGTTTTAATTGTATTTTTCACAAAATCCCTTATCCTTAAGCCGTAAAATATTTTCACTGGCAATAAAACTTATGTTACCCTTATCCAATCCCGGCTGATATGAGTATAGCCGAAAAAATACCAGAAATAATAGTCTTTGAACTCACAGATATCGCTTTCGTGATGGGCAACAATTAAAAAAGGCAAATAGACATAATACACGAACCCATCTTTCTTAACTTTTCCATGTAAACATTTTTCAGCTAGTTTTCTCTGTAATTCCTTCTGCTCATATCTCTCCGGATGTTTCTCATATTCCTGTTTAATCCGTTCAAGCATTTCTCTTTTCTGAGCATCATTCAAATTCCTGATTTCGCCTATACCGATAAATGTCGTAGAAAGATAAGAGACAAAAAACAAAACTGATATAAAGGTAATCAGAATATACAATCTTTTTCTGTTTTTCATTTTCTCCATTTACACTAATCATTCCTAATTTTATTTTCTTCAGCACTCTCTTGAAATGGAAAAAGCGTGGAGTTTCGAGTCGATTTTATCACCGTTTTCAACGGCTTTCTCAAGGAAATCAGCCAGTTTGCTCATTTCCACGGGTATTAGTTCTATGTCTTCAGACTCATCCAGAGACTGGGCAACAGAATGATTCAGCTCGGAATTTTCATCGATTTCTACAAAAGCGATTTGAACGGTTTCCCCCGAAAGGCCCGAATTGAAGGACGGCGGATAAAACCTGATCATCTTTCCACGATAGCCAGTCTCCTCAAAAAGTTCCCGTTCCGCCGCCGCTTCCGCCGTTTCCCCCTCGTCAATGAGCCCGGCTGGAAATTCAATTACATAAGAGGCGACAGGCGGCCTGTACTGGCGTATGAGCAGGATACGGTTCGAGGGACGGAGAAACGCTATCAGGACTACCGCGCCGGAGCATTTCAGTCTTTCCACTGATTCCCATGTTCTGGAAATTCCTTTCGCGTCTGAATAAAAAATTCTTCTCAGGCAAAGCCATTTGCCGGTTTCAATGATTTCTGATTTTATTATTTTGTGCTCAAATTTCATATAAAAATCTCATTTTTAAATTTTTATCACTTTTTTTTATTTTATTTGCTTGTATTTAAATTTGCAATGAATAACTTATCAGGAGTTCGAACATTGCTGTCATTGTTTGAGATCTGTTGTGTCATCACCAATCAAAACATAAAGACTGACTTCAAGTATTTACCTTTAAAATGTAAACTTTTTATCATGTTAAAATAATCTGTTCAAAACTTATTATGACTTTATTTCTTTTGCAATCGGCATCAAATATAATATTCCTGAATTATGTTCCTGAAAAAGGAAAGCGAAGCGGTTTCTGATGTTTGCAGGTCTCACCGGCGGGATAGGATGTGGAAAAAGTACGGCCCTCGGCTGTTTTGAAGGACTGGGCTGGCTGACGCTGGATGCCGACAGGATTTGCCATGAGATTTACGAAGAGGGAAACTCACTTTTAATCGCGGACCTGACTTCGAGATGGGGAGAAGATATCCTTCATAACGGGACAATTGCCAGAAAAAAAATCGCGGTAATTGTTTTCAGCGACAGAAATGAGCTGGAATGGCTCAACCGGTTGCTGCATCCTCTGATTATGCGGAGGGCCGATGAAAAAATTGCCGCGTCTGACAGCGAATATGTCATTTTCGATGTCCCGCTGCTTTTTGAGACAGGGATAGAAAAGCGTTTTGACTGCACCGTCTCAGTATGGGCAGACGCAAAACAGCAGATGGAAAGACTGAAGCAAAGAGGATTGAATGAAAAGGAAAT
>Ga0154588_1168_pt1 | contig 64737 bp, 51 predicted proteins | sample RifGroF2_FD_116017 | JGI IMG/M metagenome (GOLD analysis project Ga0154588, IMG submission 116017) | Lentisphaerae bacterium GWF2_44_16
CCTCCCTGTCTTTGTCAAACTTATTGCACCCCACCCTTTTTGTCAGACTAAATGCTCTTGGATGTTTGGAGGGGGGTGCGTTTACTTTTTCAATTTTCATTTCTGACTTTATTGCTGGAAATTTCCAGAAAGCTATTGACAATCGCAGAAAAATATGATATTATAAGGTATAATGTAACCGTTTAACTAGTAACCGTATTATTGAGTCAATAGGAAAGTGAGGAATAAATGCCTTTCATGAAAACAATATTGATATTCGTATCAATGCAAATTTTAAACCTGGAAGCAGAATCTGCCGGGAAAGAGCAAACATGTCAACCGAAGGATAATGTATCACCGACTCCAACAACAGAATCCACCTCACAACAATCCATATATCAAAAAATATCATGGAAACAGATTGGCCCCGGAGGAGGAGGTTCCTCCTTTCTGTCAAAAGGAAGTCCCCATGACTCGCAGATTGCATTTGTAGCCGCAGATGTTGGCCCCATGTATAAAACTGTCAATGGAGGAAAAAGCTGGTACCCAGTCACAGGTGGATATGCGGGGTATTATCAACCACTTTGGGCGAGAAACATGAAATTCTCAGATACAAACCCAAAGCAGATATGGTGCTGGGGATTCCGGGGATTGTTTGAGAGCAATGACGAGGGTGAAACATGGAGTTGCCTGTCTGAAAATTTCCCGCCCGCCAAAGGCATGCGAAACAATATGATTGCCGCCGTGGCGATAGACACTTCAAATGCAGATGTCATATATGCCGCTCCGGGAATATTCAGCATGTTCGGGAATGGCCCGGGTGAAATATATAAAAGTGTCAATCATGGAAAATCATGGAAGAAGTTATCCACAAATATGCCGGAAGAGGCGTTTGTAACTTCAATCGAAGTGGATCCAGCGAATAAAAATAACGTTTACGCTTCAACGGCAAAAGGTTTTTTCATGAGTGCCGACGGAGGCAAAACATGGGCGCAAAAAGGTTTGGATGTATTTCCGGACGGATGTGGAACGATGACCATCTGTAAAAATCCAGAGAATGGAAAAACATTGCTTTTTGTGGTAAGCGACGCGAAATCTCCCGATGGGAAAACATACAAAAACGCTGTCTATATGAGCGACGACGGAGGCGAACACTGGATCGAAAAAAGCAATGGTATCAAAGCTTCGCAAAAAGAAAATAAAAGATTTTTCATTATCTGCAATGCGGGCATGGATAGTGGTCTTTTGTTTCTAGGTTCACGGCAAGAGGGTACCGGATTAATATATGCGAGTTCTGACTTTGGTGAACATTGGACTGACATGTCTAACAGTAAAATAACAAAAGGATGGGGATGGGTGGCGCGCCCAGCTTTTGACATAAGTGTTTGCAATTCCAATCCCAATGTCATATATATTGCGATGCGCGGTACCTGTATCAAGTCGGATGACGGAGGAAAATCATGGAACCAGTTTTCCAGCGTCCAAACCCCGGATGGCAAATGGAAGGGAACAGGGCATGAAGTTACGTTCATCAACAAAATTGTCATCGACCCGTTTGATTCCCGCAAATTATATATCGCGTCCAATGACATAGGATTATTTATGAGCGATGACGGAGGGGAAAGTTTTTCATTCGTCTTTCCGTTTGGAGAAGGAAAATATGGCACCATATATGACGCGGTGGTTGCCGACCCCGATGTGAAAGACTCTGTTTATGTCGGATATGAAATAGTGTGGGATTCCTCCCACAAATTTGATGGTTCGATCATATGTTCCAGGGACGGAGGCAAAAGCTGGAGCCTGATAGGAACAAAAGGTTCAGGCCTGTCCCATCCCCCGATTGAAAACCTGAAAAAATACCGTGAATGGAATGGATACAGACCAATCAACGGCACAAGTTCCATCGCGATAGACAGGAAAAGCCCCAAAGAAAACAGAACAATCTACGCAGGCTCGATCATGGGGGGAATATTCAAAAGTTCAAATGGAAAAAGCTGGAAAAAGATAAGCCGGAATTTTGACGAACGCATAGTCCAACTGGCAATAAACCCCGAAAACAGCAGTGTACTCTACGCCGCTGTCCGTTCGGTACTGGGGCAGGGAGGGGAAATTCGTCCCGGAGGACTTTTCATCAGCAAAGATGCCGGTGTCAACTGGAACAGGGTTCAGGGAATGCCGGATGTGGATGTTACAGGAATTGCCATGTCTGAAAAATACCCCGAAATAATCTATGTTTCCTGCTGGCGCAATGAGGATGCCTACACCGCAAATCCGGCAAACAAAAATTACAGTGAAAACAACAAGGGCGGCATATATCGCAGCGATGACGGAGGCCTTTCATGGAAAAGAATATTGAATGAGCCGCAATGCAGGGGACTGGACATGGACAAAAACAATCCGGACATAGTTTTCGCGGGTTCTTCGGAGGATAGAAACTCCTCTATCACCAAATCTCCCGGGATATTCTTCTCCGAAGACGGCGGGAAAACATGGACAAGGGTCAACGACGGACTCAATACCTACGCAATACAGTCAATAACAGTGGATTCGGAAAATCCCGGAAGTATATTTATAGGAACACGCGGGGGCGGTTTCCTCAAAAGCCAACCCCATCCATAGATTTTTTTTAAACACACAAGGGAAAAACGGGGATATTTATGAAAATCAGAATTTCTGGGCCAATCATAGCATTCACTTTGATTGAGTTGCTCATAACAATATCAATAATAGCGATATTGGCGTCAATGCTTCTGCCGTCTTTGCAAAAGGCGCGGGGAAAAGCAAAGGAACTCAAGTGTGCCGCCAATCTGAAACAATTGGGCACGGCATTTTTCATGTACGCGGACGAACACGACGGTTACTTACCTGTATCAGGAGGCAGTCCCAACCGTTGGTGTCAGACTTCAATCCCCCCCTACACCAACGACAAAGGACAAAGAACTCCATTGTATCTTTGTCCTTCGGATTCCTCCAAATACAATCCGACATATTATTCCACAGTGAGCTATGGCTATAAAATCCCATTGCATGGTAAGAAGTTGTCCAAACAAAACAAACCATCACTTGCTCTGCTTTTATGTGATAACGCTGATACCGGAGATGGAAATACTCCTTATGATGTCTCATGGTACTATGCCACCAATGGAATTCTAGCATTGGCGAAACAACGCCATTCGGGAGGGATAAACATCTGTTTCCTTGATGGACACATGAAGTTTTGGAGAACATCTATTCCAACTTCATCCAGCGATGATTTTTGGCTTGCTCAATAATGGAAAGAAATTAAAATGAATAGCGACAAAAAAAACATTTCGATCAAAGACCTTGCCAAAATGGCCGGGGTTTCAACAGCAACCATTTCAAGAGTCATCAATGACGTACCGGGATGCATTGTCAGCCGCCCAAAAAGAGAAAAAATACTGAAAATCGCCCAAAAGGTTGGTTATCGTCCGAATCGAAGCGCTCGTCTTTTCTCACGTGGAAACAACCGTTGTGAAAGTATTGGAGTAGTTATATCAGGGACTTCCCTCCAGAATTTCACATGGAGGAGTACGGCATCATTCAGCATAGAATACATTCAGGGAATTTCGGAAGCTCTTAATGAAATAAACCATACAATGTCATTTGTTGTAACTCCCACCGGGAACACCGAAGATTTCCTGCGCAGGGAATATCTTTCCGAAAAAAAAGTGGATGGTCTGATTATTTTCGGCGGGGAAAAAGAGCTTTCAATGGCTTCGGAATTTGAAAAAAACGGCATGCCGGTAGTTTCATTTGATGTAAAAACCGCCCCATTGTTTAATGTCCCGCTCCTCTTGTTCGACCCGGAACCCGGAATCAGGGAGGCGGTGGAGGCGGTGGAGGCGCGAAAGCATAAAAAAGCGGGCATCGTACATACCGGTGACAATAAAGGTGGAATGCCGGAAAGAGCCATGCTTTTTGAACGGTTATGCACGGATAAAGGAATAGAAATAGGAGGAAAAAGGTGTATATCCGCATCCGATGAAACCGAGTCCTACCTGTCAACAAAAGAACTCATTGAAAAAAATCCCGACATCACATGTATTTTCTATACATCCGACCTTTTTGCGATGCTCGGCATAAGGGCGTTGCTGTCGATGGGCCTGAGGGTTCCGGATGATGTTTCCGTGATAGGATATGACGATGCACCGTATTCCATCAATTCCCCAGTACCTCTAAGCACTATCAAGCTTCCCCGTAAAAAAATAGGTGCAAGCGCTGTTAAACTTCTTTTCGGAATTATAAATGGTGAAACGCCCCCAAGCCGTTTCGTTCTCCCATGCCAGTGGATACAAAGAGAATCTCTAGGAAATAATAAATCAATGGTATAGAAAATTGTTGTTTTGAGGGTGGAAGTGCTTCGATTCTGCGCATTTTCAGTGGTTGGGGGCAATTTCGGAGAAGATGGAGTTTCTTGTAAGGTCTCGCCCGAAGTTTTTCCCGCAATTGGGACAGTAAATGATTGGAGATTTGCCCGAATTATACATTTTGAAATTACAGGCGCGGGTACGGATAACATTCACAGGTTCACTGAACGGAAGAGCATTGTCTTCCCCTGATTGTTCGAAGTCATCAGTTTTCATTGCTCATCCAGTGGCAAGTTTTGCAGGATATATGCGGACTCTCAACCTTAAAAGAGCCTGCCAAATCGTCCTGATGATTTCTGTGCAGGGAGGCGAAGAAACCGCGTTTCAACAGCTTAAAAAGAAAAATGTAAAAAACTTTAGCGCACTCAATAAAAATCATTTCAATGTCTCTGGCCTCGTCCGTCTCATTGTTCGCCCCTGAGCAGGTTATTGCCTACAGTTCGCTTTTTTCCGAAAAAAACCTTCTATGGAAAAATCTCAAAGATGAATTTGCTTCCAGGCAGAGCAAACAGAAATTCCCGGGCATACCATTAATTTGCGCAGAAAATTCTCTCTTCAGTGCCGCCGCCGGGGCCGCTTTATACTCTCTTGAAAAAAAATATCCCGTAAATTCCAATTAAAAAACGGGAAAATTTTAGATACGATATTGACAAAATGAAAATTATCATTATAATTGTCATTAGTTACCAATGAGAGGCTTAACAAGATATATTTAGTAACTATAATTACAATATGGATTTTATTTATATGACCCCTATTCATAAAACAATACTAAAGCACATTCTTTTAAATGAGAAAATGTCAAAGTCAACTTTGGCTAAAGCAATAGGTATGAGTAAAACGAGAATAGGCAAACAAGTCGAGCAAATCATAAATAATGGGTTCCTGCATGAAAATGGATTTTTGCCTGTCAATGGACCTGGTCGTTTACAAGGATGTCTCGAAATAAATCCAGGCACATTTTACAGTTGCGGCATAAGCATTATCTCTGATTGTATGGAAATAGGCATATTTGACGCTAAGGTGAATCTTATAAAGAAAAAGCATTATAAAAATCCATTTCTATCAGGGATACACGATGCAAAAGATATTGATAATGCCTTAACAAATATTTCTGAATTATTTTATTCTTTTCTTAGAGAAATAAATTTTGATAAAAATAAGATTTGTGTTGTAGGGTTTTCTCTACCGGGAATAATCAATACACATTCAGGGGTAATATTAAGGAGTCCTTTTTTTCCAGGCATAAAAGAATATCCTATAGGTAAAAAACTTTCGGATAAAGTAAATATTCCGGTAATAATAGAAGATTTTCACAAAGCCAAGACTTATTTTGAATATCACCGTGGCGCAGGCAGGGGAAGTAAAAACATGCTGTATATAAGCAGCCGGTCCGGAACATTTGGCATAATCATTAATGGAGAACTTTTTTATGGTTCCGGATATCGCGCGGGACAGACAAGCGCTTTTGTAATAGATCCGCAAGGCCCTATGTCTGACTGGGGAATTAAAGGGACATTGGGATCTTATTTCTCGATTCCAGCTTTTTTAAAACAAATAGAACAAATACCAATTTCACAGGAAACTGCTCACCTAAAAAATATAGTTACAGAAGAACATCTTAAGAAAATGTTTATTTCCGGAGAACTGGTTACATGTCAAATAATCCGTGAAGCATCCGTTTATTTGGGAAAGGCGCTATGTAATTTAATGACATTACTTCCGGTTGATGTGATAATGATAGACCACTGGCTGTCCAGTCATCCTGAATGCTGCATAGATATTATCAATCAGGAACTGCAAAGATATGTGTTAGCAAGCATCGGACCTGAGATTAAAATTCAGGCGAGCAAATTTGAAGTTGATAATTATCCTTTACATATTGCGTACTTAGCTTCAGTAAGATATTTTGAAACATAATCGAAAAGGTTTTCATTTATAACAATGAAGAAGAAATCATCAATTGACTAAAAATCTCAAGATGACAAAAGTAAATACTTATTTCACAAAATAGAACTACAATAAAGGAGTTTTACAATGGTTATAAAATTCAAAGAGAGGGTCAGAATCAGATTTATTTTCACGATGATAGAACTCCTGATGGTTATAGCGATTATTACAATTCTTTCAGCGGTTTTGTTACCAGCCTTAAGTAAAGCAAGAGATAAATCCAAAGAACTGCTCTGCAGAAGTAATTTAAAACAAATTGGAGCCGGTATATACAATTATGCCAATGACTTTAGCGATTTTACCTATCCCGGTACGCCCCAATCCACTTGTACAGGTATAAATGACTGGATAAATGACAAAGTCAAAAACTGGTACGATAACAAGCTATGGCAATGCCCTTCCGTCAAAAAATCAGGAACCCCATATATTTCCTATGCGGCTTCCTATGGAGAATATATGGATTACATAGAAAACTATTATGGAAGAGGATTAAAATTATTTAAGCTGAATCCCCGAAAAGTTCTTTTCTGCGACAAGACGGAGCATCTTGTGGTAGAAGTTTTCTCAAGCGACTCCCAGATGCCGACGGGAAGCAGTCCCAGAATATCAATGAGGCATAACCAGGGGACGAATTGCCTGTATGTCGACGGACATGTTGAATGGTTACGTTACAATTTATTGAATATGAATACATTAAATCCTAATTAGGAGAAATCTAAAATGAAATTATTATCATGTGCGGCTGTGTCACTTTTTATTCTATTGAACAATTCATACGCAGAGATGCCGAAGAAAAATAATATTGTCAAAAATCCAGGATTTGAAGACAGCTGGAGCGAATGGAAAAAAATTGGAGAAAACGAGTGCTGGAATATTTCAGAAGCAGAACACCATTCAGGAAAGAAAAGTCTTTACTGGAAAGGTACAAGCGCCAGTGAATATGTTTTTATCGCACAGGATATACCATGTCCATTGAATGAGAGTTCACGATTTGTTGTATGGGTGAAAACCAAAGACCTTAAACCAGCCCAGAATGGGGGAGGTGTCTCGTTCGCAATTCAATACTATGCGGGAGGAAAATACATTGGAGGATCATTCAAAAATCCACAGCTTTCCGGCACAAATGACTGGACAAAGCTGGAATGTGACATTATGCCTGTCGAGAATTATTTTGGTAAAATTGAACGGGTAGAGTTCGTTTTGTATGTTCCCACCCTGTGTTCAGGCGAAGCTTGGATTGATGATATTGAAGTATACAAGGAAGAACCCAAACACGAACCGCTGGAAATTACAGTAATAAAGCCTTTTTACCGGAATATTATTGTAGGCAATGAACCTCTTCAAATCAATTTTGCAACAAATGTCCGGAAAAAAGACAATGAAACGTTAAGCCTCAAGCTTAAAGCGGATTTTTCTGACGCTTCTGGAAAACTGGTTGAAAGCAAAACAGTCAATGACAAAACCCTCGAAAAAATGAACGGCATATTGGATTTCAAATCTTTGCCGTCCGGTAAAGCCTCTTACAAATTACAGGTGAGCCTAATAAATAAGGATACTGATGTTATCGCGTCAAAAACTTTTCAGTTTGAAAAGGTGGATTCACTGCCTGAAAACTTCTTCCATCTGTCCGAGACAGGAGTACCGCTTGTCAATGGCAAGTCATTTTTAATGTGGGGCTATACGGGGCTTTCAAATAGTGATAATTTCCCATATCTGGAAGATAAACTGGATAATGAAAAAGATAGAATGACAAATTTTGCGATGTCATGGAACGTTCATAAACGGGATGACGCTTCAATAAAAAGTTATCTGGACAAACTTGATTCATTAGGTATGAAAGCTGTTTTAATTCCTACCGTCAATGAAAAACCAAGTGTAGAATTTATCAATAAATGGAAAACACATCCGGCCCTTTTGGGGTGGTTTCTCTGTGATGAACCTGAAAACACTCAGGTACCACTGCAGGACCTTGTTAAAAAATATGAAACTATTAAAAAGGCAGACCCTGAACATCCTGTTATAATCGATTGCTGTACACCGGAAGGAATTTTGAAATACGCATCGGCATGCGACATTATGACAACCGATCCGTACCCCGGATTTTTCAAAGGAGCAGGTTCCCGTAAACCTATAACTGTAGTTACCGAAAATATTAACGCAATAATAAAAAGTGGGAAGAGTCCATGCTGGATAATCCCACAGGCCTTTTCATGGGAGTATTTCGGATCTCATGAAGATCGCTATCCCAATTTCACGGAACTGCGCAATATGATTTATCAAACCTATATCGCGGGAGCTAAGGGAGTGATGTGGTATGGATATGCTTTCTCTCGTAACAATAACGATCTGCTGCTAGGGATTCCTTTTCTCGGAAAAGAGTCATTCCTTATTGCCGATGCGGTTTTGGCGGAAGACATCAAGGGAAGTGTATCTTCAGACAATCCTGCGATTTTATATTCCCTGAGAAAAACAGACAAAGGGCTTTTCCTGTTTGCGGTAAATACTAAATGGGAAAAACAGAACGTTCATTTTTCTCTTAGCAGACCGCCTTTCGCTGACTCAGACTTGAATGTTATTTCCGAAGGACGGAAAGTATTGATAAAGGATGGAAAATTCAGGGATGAATTCGGCCCGTTCGAGACTCATCTCTACACGACAAATGAAAAAGATGCCTCAACATACAGTGTTAAAAACATATTGGGACAAATTGATGATGCCACTAAAAAACTGCTCAAAAAAGGAAATATTGCTCACCAATCAACGGGAAGTAAAGTAACTGCTTCCTCTGCCTGTGTAAGATCGAAAAAAGCAGTGAATGTATACCTTTCCTGTGTAATTGACGGTTTTTGCGGCAAAGACACTTTCCTTTGGTTGGACAAAACCCCCGGAAAATTCCCGGACTGGCTGCAAGTAACTTTCCCTAAAGTTCAAAAAATAAATAAAGTAATTGTCTATACCACGGATTTGAAGGATTGGGATGTTCAGGTACTGAAAAATGGAGAATGGACTACTGTCGCTCAGGTCAGCGGCAATTCTTCTTATGCCAGAGAGTCTGTATTTGAACCTGTTGAAACAATCGCGGTCAGGCTATATATAACGGCAGCGTCTAAACCGCGATGCGAAGTCGCGGAGATTGAAGTCTATAAAGTTGATATTGATTCTATAGATAAAAAACAGTAATAGGACGGATTGAAATAATCATCCTTCAAAAAAATTGACTTAAATAAAGGGCGTTCCAGATGAAAAAAACAATATTTTCCAGAGAAACTGTCAGGATTTATTACGGAGATGCAAAGCTTCGTAACTTCCTTTCATATATGGGGAATAAAATTAAAAATGAGACAGGGCTGAAAATCAGATGTGAACAAAAAGAGTTGAAGGATAATACAGTGATAATTTCCGACAGGGAAATCTCATTGCCGGCAGGCAATCTGAAGGGGGCTGAAAAGGCAAAAAAAGTGAAATTATCAAAATACGATTCCTTTTTAATAGATGCCCATGAAACTTCAATTTTGATATCCTCTCTTTCGTATTCGGGACTTCTAAATGGGCTTATCAAATTTTTCCGCCAGTTTAAAATGTCTTCTGCTGAAGGGAAGAATATTTGTATCAGGGAAACTTATTCCTGCCCGGCCGTGAAAAACAGATTTTACCATATTTGCATGAGCGGGTCCACCCCAAACATAGAGTCATTTCTGGAACTTATAAGGACAATAAAGCTTTTTGGATATAACGGAATAGTTATTGAGTTTGAAAATAAATTTCCATATACTAAAAACAACAGCTTTCTGCATCCTGACCATTACTTATTGGAAGATATAAAAAAGATAAGAGAGACTGCCGTCAATTTTGGAGTTCAGGTTATTCCTCTTCTGCAATGCCTGGGGCACCTTGAATATCTCCTTAAATATGATGAGTTCAAAGACCTTTGCGAAGTCGAAGGACACATACGGGACGCATGTCCGTTAAATGAGTGGACATTTGAAATCTTTAAACAGTTCAGTGAGGAAATACTTGAACAGTTTCCAGAAACAAAATATTTTCACATCGGCGCTGATGAAGTCAGGATACTTGGCGAATGCCCGAAATGCAAAAAGTACGAGGGAAAACATGGTAACTATTCGACCTTTACCGCCTACGTGAAAAAGGTTACGGACCACCTGCTGGCAAAAGGCATTCAGCCAATGATGTGGGATGACATTATCTATCGGCATTATCCTGATGTGAAAATTACAGGGTTATCAGAAAAAACTATAATCGTCAACTGGGATTACTGGACGATAAACAGTCAAAAATCAGCAGAACTCATTTACACGCTTGGAAAAACAGGCATTACTGTATCAAAAAAACACCTGTTGGAAATAGAAAAATTTCTGTTGGAAGAACAAGATGGTGTGAAGGTCAAATTTGAAGCTACCGGTCTTTTTGAAAACTATGATTGGAAAAACTTGAAGATATATGATTTCATAAAAACGAAAGATTTTCCAGCTTCAGTAAAAGCTTTTCCTGTCATCGAAATGATAAAAAAAGACGGTTTTATTCCGGCCGGAGCATCCAACGTCCGTAAATCACTGGATGGAATAGACAGTCAAAACTTTATACACAGAGTACAGAATAACAAAGCCTGGGGAGAAAAATTGAAAGCGTCAGGAGTTGATTTTTTCATCGCCACCTCATGGAGCAGAGGCAATAGCCTGAGGGAACCTGTGTTTAATATGGAACTTATGCTTTACCCCCTCGCGTCAGGCGGATATTTCAGCTGGAATGGAGGAGGCAGTATTGAAGAATTCAATGTCTTTTTTGAGAACTGGATTTCTTCCGCAAAGGAAAATGTCAAATTAACCATGTCTATATATGAGATGTTTAAGGGACTTTCAGCAATAGTATCTCCTGCTTTCAATGAGCTGTTAAAAGAAAACCTGGTAGTCCTTAAAAAATCTAAAACACCATTTTATGAAATGCTTTATCTTTATATCCGTGTATTTGTTTTTAACAGGGAATACAATGGCTTTATAAGAATATTGAGAAATATTCTTTACAGAATAGAAATGGAACATGATTATCCCGAAAAGGAAAAACGTCAGCACCTGGAAAGACTTGAAGAACTAAGGAAAGAAATAGAGAGCATTGAAAAGGAATCAGAAAAAATCATAAAAAAGTATGTTCTTCCCGCTGACGCGAAGGAATTAACGATTTCTCTTTTTTACTATAAAAAGAAAGAGCTTGAAGGATTTATTGGAGCAGTCAAATAAACAATTGCCTGACTCCGTTGACGGCAGTCTTAAATGGAGCCGGTCAGCGAAAGACATGTCGCCAGAATATTTGAAGAAGAAGTTCGGCGACAAACTTGCTTTTAAAGGATGTATATCTACGACTGGACCTCTCGCTTACGGCAGTGTTGATGACATAAAAACTGATGTCCGCAACACGCTTGAGGTAATGATGCCGGGCGGAGGATATATTTTATCTCCGACCCACTCAATCCAGTCCAATTCTCCCATTGAGAATGTCCTTGCGATGTATGAGGCTGCAAGCATATATGGAAATTATTAAAACAAGCATCAACTGTTCAGTTATTGATTACAGTCAAGACCTTCTCTATCAGTTTTCTCTCAATATCAAGCGAATAGGGAGCAGGCTCTTCTTCAAAGATAAAGGAAGAAGCTTCATAACCTCCGTCTTTTATGGCTTGAGCAGTTGGTACGTAATCTATGTCTTCATTGGCATACGCTGCCACTATGACTTTTGTTTTGGCTTTTTGCCTTATTTTAAGTCCATACTCAACCATTACTTCTCCTGAAAGAGCAAGCAGAGATAAATCACCTATTTTCAATATCATGAAATCAGCCGCGGTATTTTTCGGCAATTTTTCATCATTCCTGATTTTCTCAGCCATTTTCTCAGCCCATTTTTCTATATATCCGTGAAACTCTGCTTCTCTTTTCATATATTTCTTTTTCAATGCCTCAAGCTGTTTGAGATTTCCAGGTATCAGAGTTTTCTCGTAATCAAACTGATGTTTTACAATCCTGCTTTCCAAAGTCATATTTTTCAGCGGCTTTGCTTTTTCTATGCATTTGACAGTTTCTCCCGCAAGTATTCTGCCCAGACTTTCGACATCGGAAAAATGACCGGCCTTGAACTTGTCTCCGTCGGTCATGGCAGGCCTCACATCTCCGCAGCAACCATTTATGAACATGGCGGAAACTCCGGGATAGATTTTTTCGATCTCACATCTCGCGACGCCAGGGTAGTCAGCCGATATTTCATAATTCGCTCCCAGAGTTGTAGGATGGCAACAGGCCTTGAAAAGTACTGCAAGCATCTGACCATTCATTTTTTGAAACTTCACGACTTGGACTATATTGTCGACGGGACCTTCCGGGTTTGGTTTCATCTCCATGCCTTTATCGGTTTTCTTTCTCCTGTTTATTCCGATAGCGGCTTCGCCTTCGCCATAGGAAACAATGACCTCCTCTTCCCTGAGTTGGGCTTCCTTTATCCCTCCGCAGATTTTCTGAATAAGCAAAATCCGGTACTCTTCAGAAAAATATTTTTTGTTGGGAAGATAGCTTGCGTTTTCATTTATAAGCGGCCCTGTGTGGGTGTGCGATACAAAGAGAAACACATCAGATTTGGAAAAACCGCATTCCTTTTTTATTGTTTCCTTGACCCTGCTGCAAAATTTGTTGCTGAACGAAACAAGATCAGCGCAGACAATGATGACTCTTTTCCTGCCGTCAAAAAGGCTGAGTATTTTCAGAATGAGTGAATCGTGTACCATTTTCGATGGTTCGGTTCTTGCCGCATATCCTCCCATCCAGTAACCAATTGGCGGAGTTATATCCATCTCCACAATACCGGCAAAAAGTTTTTTTTCTTTCATTTTCAATTCCTTTCAAAACAAATGGATTTTCCTTCAGCATCGCTTTTCCTGGCGCAGTCCACTACTTTCATGAGCTTAAGGAGCTGCCCGGTTGAAACAGGGGGCTCCTGCCCTTTCAGGATGCGGGAGACTAAATCCTTATAGTGAAAATATGACGGAGAACCTTTCAGGTAGTAGTCCTCAAATCTTTTCAGAAGTTTTTCCCTTCCGCCCCAAGGCTTGAACCGGAAACGGCTGACAGGAAGTTCGTTCTCAACTATGAGTGTTCCTTTTGTTCCGCATACATACCACAGTGGTTTTGAAAAAGCAGCGGTATTCATTTCGCATTCGCTGACGGAACCGTCTTTGAATTTTATAGAAACTTTGTATGAATCCTCGGCATCGCCTTTATCAAGTATACGATGAAATTTGGCAAAGATATATTCAGGTTCCGAATTATTGAAAAACAGGATCGCGTCAAGCACATGAATGCCGAGATCTGCGAGAGCCCCGCCATTGTTCTTTTTCCATATCTGCCAATCTGTCCTTTCAGAAGAATGGTTGCTACCTGTATAAAAGCTGTAAACATCCCCTAGCATGCCGCTGTCTATCACTTTCTTGAGATATAGGGCATCGACACGGTAACGCATGGACTGATTGACTGTAAGGATTTTTCCTGCTTTCTCAGCGGCTTCTACCATTCTAGCAGATTCATCAAAATCCCGTCCCATCGGTTTTTCAACCATCACATGAAAACCTTTGTTCAAAGCGGCAATCGTCATTTCGGAATGCATCTGTGACGGAGTGGCTATGACAATCATATCAGCCCCGCAGTCTTTCAGCATTTCATCGTATGAGCTAAATGAAGGGACGTTGAATTCTTTCGCTGCTTTTCCGGCAAGTTCCTTGTTATTGTCACAGACCGCGCAAAGCTCCATTTTTTTTATTTTTTTAATGGCAGGCAAATGCGTCGCATAACCAATTCTGCCCATTCCGCATACGGCAACTTTTATCTTGCTGTTCATTGTTTATTATTCCTCTTCTTCCAAATCTTTCATTACTTTTTTAATATATTCGATATCTTCCTTTGCAAAGCATTCCCTGTCGCCGGGACGCGGGGCTTCAAGCGCGATCATGCCTGTATATCCTCTTGTTTTAAGAATGCGGAGAAACTCACGGTTGTTTATTATTCCGCCGGATAGAGAATATCTTATGGAATTATTGTAAGTTTTTTCAGGTATTTTGAGAATGTTTTTGAGATGTACATAATAGATTTTTTCACCGCATACGTCAATCACATCCTTTAAGGAAGGTTGTTCGGGAAAGTGGATTATATTGCAATAGTCCAGATTTATCCCGACGCTTTTCATGTTTATCATATCGACAAGTTTTCTGGCACTGGTATGCAAGTCATGTATATAACACATGTGTGTTTCAAAGGCTATTTTGAAGCCCGCCTCATCAGCGAATTTTCCAATTGTTTTAAAGCCTTCCGCCGCCCATTTCCACTGTTCAGGGGCCGCTATGGCGGAACCCTGCTTGTCATATTCCATATAGGATGATGATTTATCAAGCAAATCTCCGGCGAATGCGTTACAAATTTTCAGCTCAAACTTTTTTGAAGCAGCATCAAAAAAATTCATAATTTCATCAAGACTCTTTTTTCTTTCCTCCATATCCGGCTGCATCAGTTCCGGGCCGAAGCTGAATAAAATATTTTCAAGTCTGCTGGCTTCAGCTTCCCCGGCTATTTCATCAAGGTAAGCCTCCTGGGTGTATCCCTGTTTTTTTCTGCGGAACTCGACTCCGTCATAACCCCATTCGACGGCCTTTCTGCAAATTCTTTTTATGGATTGTCCCTGTTCCATGTAGTTGACATGCATTATTACAGGATTACTCATGTTTCTCCTTATTTTTCAAAGTTTCTTTTGCCACGCGCATTACATTAAGCCCGATTATTTTTCTGATATCGTCATCGGAATATCCCTTTTGAACAAGTCCGACTGTAAAAAGAGGCCAGTTTGTCCAAGCCAGGCTATTATTGTCATTATCTCTCTGATATTCCGGCGGTGTCAAACTGCCTTCCGGCCAGAGAGCGGCAAATCTCTGGCGTGATTTCAAATAGCGCATGGGAATTTCTGAATGCAGACTGTATGTCGCATCCGTTCCTATTGCCACATGTTCGGCCCCGAACTTTTTGACTGCATAGTCAATATGTTCGATAAGAGCATCAATATTGCCGCTTCTTTTCAGAAAGCCCGGCATGGCACATATCCCGATGTATCCGCCGCTGTCGGCTATCGCCTTGATTACCTCATCTGTTTTGGCGCGGCAATGAGGCGTAACCGTGTTACAGGTGGAATGGCTTGCCACGACTGGTTTTTCAGATACTTTGGCAGCATCAAAACTTGTCTTCTGCCCGGAGTGGGCCACGTCGGGAATTATGCCGACCCTGTTCATTTCCCTTATAACAGCCCTGCCGAGTTCGCTGAGGCCGCCGTCTGATTTCTCTCCGCATCCGTCACCAATAAAATTGCGTCTGTTGTAAGTCAAATGCATCATACGGCAACCAAGTTGAAAGAATATGCGTATGAAATATATTGCGTCTTCCTGACTGTGCCATCCCGTGGGAAATGGTACGCCATTGGTGGTAAGGTAAAGTGTTTTCAGCCCTTCCCGATATGCTGTTTCAATGTCTTCGGGGAAAACGGATCTCCTGTAGATTTCTCGTTTGGAATCCAGCAGATAAGTGAAACGCGCAAACCTCTTGAGCAGTTCTTGAATGGAATGCCCTTCTCCTTCCGCACCGGCATTTTGAAAAATACATTTGACCCCTGATATTTCCCAAGCCTCCTTATATTCGTTCATTAGCTCCTTATTATCAAGAAAACTTATCGAACGCATTTCTTCGACATTGTCAATCAGTTCAAAAGGTGAAGCATTTTCATCTATGAGCTTATAGATTTTTTCGCAGTCATAAGGCCCTGTAGGCGCAAAACCGTAGGCATCCCATACAAGGGAATTTTTATGCAGTTCCAGACCATGTTCCAAATCTTTTTTTGACGGTTTCAGGACACTCAATGCCGTCTCACGGCAACTCTCAATTCTTTTGTTCATTTCTGTATTCCTCTGCTTTTTTTATTAAAAGATCAAAAACACGTTTTCTGAATTTTTTACCTTTATGACGTTCTATATGAAATTGCAGTCCCAGCCTGAATTCCCGACCTGTTCCTTCAATGGCTTCCACAGTGCCGTCCTCAGCGAAAGCCGATATCAGAAGTCCCTTTCCCTGAAACTTCGGATTTACGGCCTGGTGATGACTTGAATTTATTTCAAAACTATCACCTTCAATAAGTGATTTCAGTATATTCCCACCGCATATTCTTGCTTTATGATACTTTTCTCCGGTATGCTGATCAGCGGTTTTTACGTGCTGGATAAGCTTGCCTCCTGAGGCTATGCTTAAAAGCTGTTCGCCTGCGCATATTCCCAGAACAGGCTTTTTCGACGCGATTGCCTTTCTCATCAGGTAAAGGTCAGCGAAGGGCCTTTTGTTTTTGCAAGACATGTCTTCTGGAATTGCATCCTCCCCGTAAAACTCAGGGGGATAATCAGGACCGCCGATGAATAGAAAAGCGTCAGCTTTTTCCGCGTAAAGATCAAGAACCGCTTCATTTTCAGTTTTAGGTACTATCAATGGCAGGCCCTTTGACTTGATTATGCCTTCAATATACATGTTCCCAACAATGTAACGGTAGTGAATTTTTCCTGATTTTTTATCACTTTCGTAATGTGTATTTACGGCTACCAGAGGGTTCGTACTATGCGGCAAAGAAAAATTCATAAATGATATATCCTTTGTGATTTATTTATAGTAATATCATAAACTATTAGAACTCAAAAGTCAATAGGCATCCCTGGTATGTGAGTTAAAAAACACATATATTGCAATAAAATCACCCCTGTAAATGATATATTATTTTACGGCAGATGAATTTTAAAGGCAACCTTGACTGCCACTTCGAGGTGAAAAATTAGAAGCATTTGGGATTGTTTGCAGTTTTTGCAAAAGAGCGCGAATTTAATTTTATGTCAGCGCCAGTTTGTCATGTCGTGCCTGAGTATTTCATGACGTGAAATGTTCTTGTTTGCCCCGCATGAGCATCTTATTTTCAGAGTAGGAGAGAGCCATATTATTTTATCTTTTATTTTCCCGGTTCCTTTATTGAGGGCGAGGAATGTTTCCGCCAACTTTTCGCCAATTTCTTTTCCGGGCCAGTCGACGGATGTAAAGGGCACCTCCGTGGCATTTGAATATATGCTTCCATAGATTGTTACAAACGCGAGGTCTTCCGGTATTTTTATATCGAAAGACGAAATAAGCTCATAAGCCATAATGGCTTCATCTTCGTATGACGCGACGGCTGCGGTGGGGGAACCCGAAGCCTTGAAGACTTCTTTTACTTTGGTAATGGTGTACAAGTCGTCTTTAGATAATATCACCTGGTTTTTTTCAGGAATGCCCGCTTCCTTGCAGGCATCCTTGAAACCCTGGAAGCGAAGGGTTGCCGAGTAGGTGTTCTCTGGAAACCATCCTATGTATGCCAGTTTTTTATGCCCCAGAGAAATGAGATGCTTTGTCGCGATATAACCGCCCTCTTTCTCGTCAACGAGGAGCTGATATCCGGAAAAACCCTCCAGATAACGTTGAACTATTATCACCGGAACGTCTTTTGCGCCATTTGCTATTTCGGTGAATTTTTTCAAGTCTTCCGCTTTTCCAGAGTGCATCAGCGCTATTCCTTGAGTGCCGGCCTCCAAGGTTTGAGAGACGGCTTTTTCGAGATATTCAAGATTATACTGCACCTGTATTATTGCGCCCAACGCTGAGTTTTCCATAAGCACACGGGAATATGCCCTTCCCATTTGCTGATAGAAAAGATCCCTGTATCCTGATATAAAGAGATGAAAAGCGGGCATTGTCCGCTTGATGTCGCCAGAGATGAAGGTGCCCCTGCCGGCTGTTTTTTTCAACAGCCCCTTTGCCTCCAGATCATTCATAGCTCTTAGCGCGGTAATCCTGGAAACACCGTATTTTTTGCACAGTTCATTTCCGGTCGGGATTTTATCACCCGGCTTGTATGCCCCACTGCTTATTTTCCGGTATATATCGTTGTAGATTTCTCTGTGCTTTGCCATTCCGCACCGCCTTTTTTGAATAATATATCATTATAATACCATTTCCCCACTTGAAATGCAAGTGCACTCTTTTTAAATCTTATGAATATCGGGCAATTTCTATCTGCTTATTTCTATCTGCCTTAAAATTAAATGGTATATTAATTTATAGCTTGTGCTGCAATTGAGGCTGTCGGATTTAATCTTCATTGGGTAAATTCCCCGACCCTTTGGGTCGGCTTTTGCCTTTTGTATTAGTTTTTGTTTTCGAATCTCCGGCCCGCCCGCAGGGCGTGGGAGTCCGTCCGTAATACCCCGTCGCTCTGCGGCGGGGATAGGATGGACGGGAGGAGATTCTTTATTTACAATAAAAAATGCTTCAAAAAAAATTAAACTATTGACTTTTATTGATTAATAATATATTATATATAAAAATAATATATCAATATTGTAAAAGGTGATGCTGAGATGAAAAAAACAATTTTGGTGGGGGCCAGTTACAGGGGGCTTTTCGGGTTTGTAAAGCCCTTGATAAATAATTATTCCACTGAATATAAAGTTGCGGCAGTCTGTGATTTGAGTCTGGATAGAATAAAAGTCATGAATGAGCTTGCGGGCGTTGCTCTGCCCGGATATGATGATTTCGACACTATGGTAAAAGATATCAGGCCCGACATGGCGATCATTGCCTCTATTGACAGTTCGCATATCGACTATATAGAAAAATGTCTTCAGCTGGGCATTGAATGCGTATGCGAAAAGCCCTTGTGCATTGATGCTGAACAGTGTAGACGGGTAAGGAAAGCACAGAAATTGAACCCCTCGGTTAAAGCTGTTACCACCCACAATTACCGGTACAGTCCGTACATGCTTAGGATAAAGGAAATACTTGATTCAGGGAAAATAGGCAAAATCCGTTCCGTCAACTTCGACGAATATCTAGACTGGCGTCATGGGACAAGTTATTTCCGCAGATGGAACAGAACGAAGAAAAATTCCGGAGGACTGCTTGTCCATAAGGCATCTCATCATTTTGACCTGATAAACTGGTTTGTCGCTTCGCTTCCGAAGAACTTGAGCGCGCATGGACGACTGATTGCTTATGGCGCTCAAAACTGTCTCTTTAAAGCTGATGACAAATACGGTCCCGCCTGCCATAAATGTTCAAAAACAAAAGAAGAGTGCCGTTACAAAACACAATTGGATGGTATGCGTGATAAGATGTATTTCAAAAGCAATGGCGGCAATGGCTACACTCCGGATCTTTGTGTTTTCTCTCCCGAAATAGATACCTATGACCATGTGAGCGTCGGTTATGATTATGCCAATGGAGTTCACGTCGCATATTCCCTCTGCGCCCATGCGTCTTATGAGGGTATGAGAATAAGCATAGAAGGTAGCAAAGCTCGCCTTGATTATCAGGAAATATTGTCTACATCTCCGATGGAAACCTCAGCTGTTTACGGTTCTGAGACAATTACTAAAAAGGAAATAATGATAATTCCCTTTGAAAAAAATATTGAACGTGTCCATGTTGAAAAAGTGGAAGGTGGACATGGCGGCGCCGACTATATGATGCACCGGGACCTTTTCGGCGGAGGAAAGAGCAATGCAGAGGCAAGCCTTGAAGACGGTATTCAGGCTGTTCTTGTAGGTTCCGCCGCGAATATTTCCATTGAAACGGGGTGCAGGGTGGATATACAATCGCTGGCGCCTGTAAATTGAGGAAAGTTTTTTATGAAAAATAGAATAAGAAAAATTGTCAATGATAATAAGCCCGGAATACTGGCCTTCCTTAAAGCTCTTGTGGACACGAACAGTTACTCCTACAATAAAGAAGGGGTGAACAGGATAGGAGAGATTATAAAAGGCGCGATGCCCGGATGTTTTTCTTCTGAAATAATCAGGCATGAAAAATATGGAGACAATTATATATACACCAACAAATTCAATAAGCGCAGACCGCTCCTGCTTGTCGGGCACATGGATACCCTCTGCCCCGAGGACAAGAAATTCAACCGGCTGGAAAAGTCCGGCGAAAAGTTGACAGGTCCCGGCGTTAATGACATGAAGGGCGGACTCGCCGTGCTGGTCTGGTCGCTGAAAATACTCGAAGAGTCAGGCATCCTGAAAGGAATTCCCGTAACTTGCATCTTCAATTCCGATGAAGAAATAGGCTCTGTTTTTTCAAACCGGATTTTCAGAGGCATGAAAGGAAAAGCGGAACTGGCATTGGTCTTTGAATGTGGCGGGCCGGAAGGAACGGTTGTAAGCACACGCAAAAGCAACGCGCGTTTCCGCCTGAACATTACCGGTGAGCCGAACCACTTCGGAAATCTCAAGGGACGGAAAGTCAGTGCCGTTGAGGAGCTCGGAAATAAAATACTTGAGATAGAAGCACTGAACCGTCCTGATAAAAGTGTTGCTGCCAATGTAGGCAGGGTCGGCGGAGGCCTCGCGGCAAACGCAGTGGCTGAAAGCGCGTTTATGGAGTTTGAAGTGCGGCACTGGAATTCTGATATTGAAAAAGAAACTCTTAAAAAAATAAAAAAGATATTGTCCAAGTCCCATGTAAAAGGCTGTAAACTGGAACTTGATGAAATGGCATACAGGCCTCCGATGGAGCCTTCCGGAAAATCGATGAGATTATTTGATATGATAGTGGAAACGGGAAAAGGACTTGGCCATAAAATAATTGAGGAAAAACGCGGAGGCCTTTCCGATGGCAACTGGCTCTCTCATGTCGGCATTCCGACAATTGACGGACTGGGGCCTCTAGGTGATGGGGATTTTACAACTAATGAATTTATTTTAACGAAGACCCTGTTTGAAAGAATAGAACTTGTTTCAAATCTGCTTTTGAGAATCCATAATGGATGGACTTTATGAAAGAGATGGGAAAAGAAATTAAAATTGTAACTACCGATTCAGGACTGGGCGGCCTTTCCATAACAGCTTTACTGGCAGAGCGCCTGAAGAAGGAAAGGCAATTTGAAAGAGTGAATTTGACATTTTTCAATTGCAGACCGTCTGATGAGATTGGATATGATAATCTTCCTGATAACGAGACGCGGGCTTCGGTGTTCTCGAATGCGCTTTATTCCATTCAGGATAAACTGAAACCGGATATCATACTTATAGCATGCAATACCCTGTCCGTGATTTTTGATAAGACAGATTTTTCAAAGAAAACAACAGTTCCGGTTATCGGTATAGTGTCCAATGGTGTAAATGAAATATATGAATATATGAAAACTGACAACGATTTGCGGATGATAATGTTCGCAACGCCCACGACTGTGATTTCAAATGTTCACAGAAAGATGCTTGAAGAAAGAGGCATTTCTCCTGACAGATTGATTTATCAGGAATGCAGAGGCCTTGCCGGAGAAATAGAAAAGGGGGCAGAAGAGAAAGTCAGAAGTATGATTGAAGATTTCATGCGAAGCGCCGCTTCCGAAACTGTCAGGAAACCGATTTCAGTATCCCTCCTATGCACACATTTCGACTATGTCCACGATATTTTTCGTGAGGAAGCCGGAAAAATATTGTCATTTAATGGGAAAATAATAAACCCAAATTCGGGAATGGTCGCAAATTTTCTGAACAATTTTCCCGAAAGACAAGTCAGTAAAACTGATATTTCCATAAAGGTGATGACTCAGACAAGGCATACCAGAGAAATGAAAAGAGCTCTTGTTCAAAAACTTGAAGACACATCATCGGCTGTAGCGTCCGCATTTGAAAATGATATTCTGGAAAAGAACTTTTTTGAATACAGTTTTTGATAAATAAATGTCGCGCTTTAGTGTTTTTCTGAATATTATGTATTATAATATGGTTATGAGGGTATGTAACATGGCATTTAGTGGCAATAAATTTGTTTTTTCGCTTATTGAACTTCTGATAGTTATTTCTGTTATTGCTGTTTTGGCGGGGCTTCTTTTGCCGGCATTAAAACACTCCAAAGATATGTCTTATCGCATTAGTTGCGCAAGCAATATGAAACAACTCGGAAGCGGTTATTACATGTATGATACCGATTTTGGACGCCTTCCGGCATTTTGGGATGAAATTTACGGGGACGGATACAGGGAACCGGGGCATTATCTCAAACGCACAGACTCGGGAAATACCCAGTGGCTTGGTTTTGGCGCCTTGGCCGGTTCCGGGATAATCACAAGCGGCAGGGGCTTTTACTGCCCAAGTAAAACTAACGTGAATCCCAACGGTTCTTTCAGATATGAAGGTTCATATGCCAACGGCAATGGCAAATGGCGTAATGATTTGAATGCTGAAGTTCAAGTTACAGATAACTACTGGCAAAGGTGGAATAAAACGACAAGTTATTATGAAAATACGACGGCTGGATTGGTGCCGATGATCAGCAAATTGACAAATAACTCGCCGAACAGGTGGCTTGCCGCCGACATGTGGGGATATTACGCTGTAACAACTGATCAGTATTGGTATCCTCACCCTAACGGGTTCAATATTCTTTATATTGATGGACATGCCGGTTTCATAAAAACGAGTCTGACTACTATTATAAGTTTATATTCAGGAAACGCCGCTTATGTGTGTCCAAAACTGACAAACACTTTCGGTTTAACTGTGCCATGATGATGAAGAATTACTGAAAAAAGGATTTGGCAGATGGGAAAAAACAAAATAGAATCAAGGTGTTTCGGATGGAGAAAATGTCTTTTTACTTTAATTGAGCTCCTCATGGTGGTATCAATTATAATGATTATGGCAAGTCTGCTTCTTCCGGCTTTAAATAAAGTACGTGATACTTCGAAGAGAATAAAATGCATCAATAATTTGAAGCAGGTTGCACTTTATGCCTCAATGTATTCTGAAGCATATAATGATTACCTTCTGCCTACTCAAGCTATCTATGGCGGAACTAATATGAAGTTCCCTCAGCTTTTGGTAAATTTGGGTATTACTCCGCCAAATTCCTATACAGGCCAAACCCCGATAATGTTTTATGTTTGTCCGTCGGAAAAACCGGGTTCTATTTCTCCTCATTATGATGATCCGCCTTCATCATGGCGCGGAACTCATTATGGACTTAGCGCCTATGTTTGCGGACGGACTATTACGGGCGGAGTCTATGATAGAACATTAATGAAAATGAACAGAGTAAAAATACCGAGCGAAAGAATATATGGAGGCGACGGCAAGGGAAACAGTTATCCTGACATTAGCGCTACGCCTGGCAATCTTGTCATGCGTCATTCTAACTCAGGATGTGTTTTTTATGTTGACGGGCACGCCAATGCCAGAAAGTCATTTGCCTTGAATGCCTCTGACTATGAATGGGGATATCAAGCAACGGATTAGCATAATAAGGATAAATATGAATAAATTGAAACTATTTATGAGTGAGATATCGGTTTTTACACTGCTTGAACTCCTGATAGTGATATCAATTATCGCTATTCTCGCGGCCATCTTACTACCGTCATTGCAAAGTGCCAGGAACCTCGCGAAGGAAATAAAATGCCTGAACAATGAAAAACAAATTTATGGCTTTGCTTCGTTTTACACTCAGGACTATAATGACTATCTCCTTCCCAACAGAGGATGCATCCCTTCTTCCTTTGGCTCCAATATCGGCATGCCCTTTCCTCAGTTACTTCAGGACGTGGGAATTGCTCCACAGGGGACTTTTCTTGATAACAATGCACCGGTACAGGGAAAAATGTATCACTGTCCGATGGAACCGTTGTCTGCCGTTTCCCCATATACAGGAGTACAATGGAGGGGGACTAACTATGGACTTAATCAATATATTTGCGGGCAGTTTTACTATATGGATACAGGTTTTACCTATCCTTTTTTAAAAATTATAAAAATCAGTCAGACAAGCAAACGCTTGTATGGAGGGGACAATACAGGCAATTCTTATCCAAGGATCGACTCCACGAGCGGATTGCCGATGCGACACTCAGGCAAATCATGTACTTTTTATGTGGACGGACATGCCGGAACTGTTAAGATAATTCCTGCATATTCTTCTTATGAGTGGGGTGTGAGCAGTTACTGGAGTAATTGAAGAAAAATATAAAGGTAAAATTATGGAACATGCCGGTAAGTTAAATTTACTTAAAGATAAAATAGCATTCACATTGCTTGAGCTCCTGATAGTGATATCAATTATAGCGATTCTTGCCGCTATGTTACTTCCTGCATTAAAAAGTGCCAGGAACCTCGCGAAAGAAATAAAGTGTTTGAACAATGAAAAGCAAATTTACGGATTCGCATCGTTCTATACTCAGGATTACAATGATTATCTGCTTCCTGACCAGGCCTTTATCGGAACGGATAGATGCGTTTTTCCAAGACTGCTTCAGGAAATAGGAATTGCGCCGCAAGGTACATATGCAAATATTGGCGCTCCAGTTGCTGGTAAAATGTATCACTGCCCGATGGAGCCTCTAACAGCGTTTTCTCCATATACAGGCGGTAATTGGCGTGGTACTCACTATGGACTTAACGGATATATCTGCGGGCATGATTTCAACACTTCTACAGGAGCTTACACTTATCCCCTTCTTAAAGTGACAAAAATAAGCCAAACAAGCAAAAGATTGTATGGCGGAGATAATAATGGAAACAGTTACCCGGAAATAAATTCAACAACCGGTCTTGTCATGCGCCATTCAGGAAAGTCTTCCGCTTTCTATATTGACGGACATGCGGGAACGGTAAAGGCTATTCCTGCATATTCTTCTTATGAATGGGGCGTAAGCAGTTATTGGAATGATTAAAAAAAGGAATTTAAAGTGAAAGTAATAGATTTAAGGAGCGATACCGTTACGAAGCCCACAGAGGAAATGCGCGAAGCCATGGCGCGTGCCGAAGTAGGCAATGAGGCATATGGGGAAGACCCGACAATATTGGAACTTGAAAAACTGGCTGTTGAATTGACTGGAATGGAAGCAGCCTTGTTTGTTGCGTCAGGCAAACAGGGAAATCTCTCAAGTGTTCTTGCGCATTGCAGAAGAGACGATGGTGTCTGTGTCGGCAAGGAATCGCACATATATTTTCACGAAGGAAGAGGTGTAGTCACCCTGAGCGGAGTACAGCTTCTTTTTACTGATGATTCAAAAGGGATACCTGCGCCTGAAAATATTTTTCATGTTACGGATAAAGCAAATTGCAGGCATGCCCCGCCCAAGCTTCTATGCCTTGAGAATACTCATAATTTTGCGGGCGGTTTGGCTGTGCCTCCTGATATTTTCAAGAGAGCAGTTGACGCGGCCCGTGATGTCGGGCTTAAGGTACATCTTGACGGGGCAAGGATTTTTGATGCCGTGGCAAAATGGGGAATTGACGTTAAAAACTACACTGAAATTGTCGATTCCGTTCAGATATGTCTTACAAAAACTCTTGCGGCTCCGCTGGGTTCTATCGTTTGCGGAAGTAAAGAGTTTATAAAGGAGGCAAGGTCATGGAGAAACAGGCTTGGCGGTTCATTCAGGCAGGCCGGAATAGTCGGGGCAGCGGGATTAATATCTTTGAATAAGATGAGACTGAGGCTTTTAGAAGATCATAAAAGGGCGGAGTATTTCCGTAATAAACTAAAGGAAGCAGGACTTGATGTTCAGATGCATGACTGGAGCACCAATATGGTGTTTATAAATTTTGATAAAGAGGTTAATTTTGATAAAATGGAAAAATTGTGCAAGTCAAATAATGTCCTTATTGGATTTACGTCTCTCAAGAGGATGCGTTTGGTTGTGCATAATGATATTGATAACAATGATTTGGATTTTGCCTCGGGAATAATACCACAGGCCATATATTCGGTTTTGAAAAATTCATAAGTCGTTAAAAAATATTAATACAAGGAGATGCGCAATGTTGGGATTGAAAAAGATGTTTTGTGCCGGGTTTATCATGATGGGGGCAAGTGCGGTTTTTTCAGATTGTTTCATCAAGGAGACTGAGGGAAAATATCTCCTCGGCAATGAATATATAAAAGTTACTGTGGAACCGGAAAAAGGTGGGAGTATATCTGAATTTGAGTTTTGTCCTCTGGATATCAATTTTAGCCAGGCAGAAGGGAACTCTCTGGTGGATGAATTTTACGCGCAGTACAAAAAAGATGGTAAAACAAATATTTACACTGAAGCCATAGACAAAAGAAAATTTATTCCTGAGATAATTAAGAATACAGCGGAAGAAATTCAGCTTAAACTCAGCGCCAGCGGAGGTTCAACGGAATTTGAGTGGCTCACTTTTTCAAAGACATATTCACTGAAAAAAAATTCTTCTGCTCTTAAAATTGATTATATTTGTCAGAACAATACAGATCAGGCACATCAACTCGGCATAAGGACAAAGGCTTTTCTCAGAAAAAAAGGCTTTTTCCCTGAGAAAAACATTTTCATCACTCCGACGTGTAACGGGATACTCGAAATAGAGCAACCCGGAGCGAACGCAACGCCGGGAGGGGATTATCACATGGAACCGGCTGCCGGATGGGAAGCTGTGGTGGGCGCTCAGGATGGAAGCGGGATACTGATTATCGTTGATGATAAGCTTATTTCATGTTTCTTCAACTGGTACCGTGATTCCGGCTTTTCATCTACGACGGAGTGGTTTCTGAGAGAACAAGTCATAGCAGGCAATGGTTCTTTTACTGCCTCAGTAACACTTCTCCCGATCGAAGGAATGAAAAGAATTGACGGCATAGCAAAAGGAAACATCGCATGTGGAATATCTCCTGACGGTAAAGTTTATCTTATCTCCCCTGAGAAAATATACCTCGATGTGAGAATAGGGACGGAAGAGACAAAAAAGGCCGAATTGCTGCCCTCAAAACTTATAGTCATGGATTTCACGCCTCTTAAAAACGGTGTCATTGAAGTCTCTATTTATAAAGGAAAAGAACTTCTAGGAAAAATCGAAAGAAACTCTGACGGAAAGGAAATAGTCAGAAAAGAGCCACAAAGGACGGGAGTAAAAGCAGTTGCACCAATATATTATAAATATTACAGGGGCGCGGAGGCTGAAGGTATAGTTCTGCGGAAACTCGCCTCCGTCGAAAAGAGCGGCAGTAGCGGAAAAAACGGTATTGAGAAAACAGTTCTCCGTCAGTTTGAAGATTCTCTTGCCGAAGCATATCTCTCTCCTGAAATGATGCCGATGGCGGAAAAAGGAGTATGTCTTTATGAAATGGATAAGAGTGGAAGAACGGAAGTTGAAGTAATATCCTGTCTGAAAAAAGAAAAGGATGGTTCAGGTATTCTGTTTTGGGAGGTAAAAGGACTCGGAGGCAGGCCGCTGGATGCAAAAGAGAAAGATGGCGAACTCTATGATAAAACAGGAAAATCCCTTGGTAGGATAGAACAGAAATACAGCATAGCGTTTGGAAGGAAATCAAAAAAAACGGATACTCTGAATGAAAAGGCCAACATGCTCGCAAACGCCTCCTTCGAAGATGAGTATTTCGATTTTTATAAGAGGAGTAAAGAACTTGTTTCCCAGGATGACAAGACTTTTCAATCAGGTAAAAAATCACTAAAAATAACAAAAAAACCTAAGGACAATTATACTTCCGTTCCTTTTTGGGGAATAGTTGAGGGGAACAGAAATTATGATATTTCAGCATGGTGCAGGCAGGATACCACAGGCAAGGCGCTTGTTACAATGCCGGTATATTTCTATGACAAAGACTGGGTACAGATAAAAGACCTGAAAGGAAATGTCTGGAAGAAATATGCCATGCAGCAGGAAGGTTCATTTGAATGGCGGAAATTTGGGGGAATTATCAAATCACCTGAAAATGCGAGATTCATTCAGATATCCGTTACAGGGCGACCTGAGGAAGGCGGAGCCCTCTGGATTGACGATATAAATATAAAATCGCAGTTGATTAAAGCCTCGAACGATATGGAAGAGGAATTGGCAAAGATAAAGAGCTCTACTTACAAAGCAATTGATGAAATATTTGCGGTAAGCGAAGATTTCATAACACCTCATGAAAAATGGCTCAAGCCTAAATCAGGGAAAAAAACTGAAATACTATGGCTTACGTCTTTGAAATACGCTGCCGATATCAGAAAAAGGGAACTTGTGGAAATGGCCCAGCGGATGAGCATGGACTATAAATTTATTCCCTTACTTCCTAAAATGTTGACCCCTTCACGTGGTTTTCAGGGAATGAATGGCGGCGACACATACGGAACGGCGCTTGAACCCTATATAATCATGTTGCTCCAGAAAGAGTTGTCCGAGAAAAAATATGATGTGATTGTTGTACAGGACTTGAGCTTTACAGGTTCGGCGCAGGCATGCGGTCAACGGAGTGAAATAGAAGCAAGCAAGAAGATTGAGACTGTTCAGAAAGAATTTACAGATATGCTCCTCAATGCCGCGAAAGAAGGAGCTGGACTTGTATTTTATAATTGTAAAGATATTCCTGCTGAATTTCAGAAGATACAGAAGGAAAATAAAGTGAAAACACCTGAAGGCATTTTGATCATGCCCCAGATCAGGAAAGTTGCCGATAGCCGCCTTAAATCAATATGCACTACGGCGAATTGCGGAAAAGGACGGATCGCGATCCTTGATGCTAATCAATCTCTTTATCCGTGTATTCCGGCCAATCGCGTAAATGAAATAACTGGAATCTGTTATGATTACAATATAAGAAGTTTTCCGTATATGGAGTATAAGCTTGCTCCTTTCATTAAAGCCATTCGCTGGGCGTCCTGGGAAAATGCAAAAGCCGTAATTGAGAAACTCTCTTTTGATAACGGCAAACTTAATTTCACAATATCTGCAGAAGAAGATGGAGATTATACCATTGTCTTGGATTATAAGGATATCTACTGGCATGATGAAGGAATAAGAAAAGAAAAAGTCTCTCTTCGAAAGGGCATCAATGAACTTAAAATTGAAACGCTAGCCAATCTGCCGGGTGGGAAAAATGTCGTAAACTGCAGATTGATGGACAATAGCGGAAAAATATGCGATTTCGGAAGCGCTACTTTTGAGCTGCATGAAGAATGTAAAGTGCAAAGTGTGGAGTTTAATAACAAAGATAGGATATACAGGCTTGGCGAGGACGTCAAAGCCCGGATAGAGCTTGAAGGCGATTGGAAGGGCGCGGAAATTGTCTGTGAAGTCGAAGATAGCAATAACCGAATTGTAAATCTAATAACCATGCCAGCGCAGAAATCCGCGGATATATCATTTAAACTCAAAGGGCCATATACAATTCTCTATCATTTGTTTCTGAAAATAAGAAAAGGAGAAAAAATACTTTCACAAAATATGGTGGATTTCTCCCATCCTTTTGCATATCCACCGACAGATGATCTTACTGCATATATATGGGGCGGTGGAACACCGAGACTGCTTGTCTTGAAAGATGTTGGCTTTGATGCGGATATTATTGGTTTCAATAATATTGCCGAGCAGCATTTACGGGCTTTGTGCAATATGAATATACGTCCGGTCTCTGTAGGATGTGGATCTATATTGGGTATTGGAAGCAGATCTCAATATAAAAGTGATATGCCCACAAAAGATCCGGTCAGACATCCATGCCTTTCCGATCCTGAGCATTGGAAAAAAGCGCGTCCATTCATTCATGAAAAAGTGAAAGGCGGCAATCATCTTTATTATGGAATAAGGGATTATTTTACAAATGATGAATTTTCCCTTGGGGCTTCGGTATGTATTTCGGAATACTGCCTGCACGATTTCAGGGAGTACCTGAAAAAACAATATTCATCAATCGCAGAATTGAACAAGGTCTGGAAAAGCTCTTTCAAGGATTGGCAGAAAATTGTTCCGCTTCCGATGAAAGATGTAAGTGTTGAAAAAGACAATATTGCGGCCTGGCTTGAGCACAGGCTTTTCATGAACAATGTCTATGCCTATACATGGCTGGGAAAAACAAAAGAATATCTCAAAGAAGTGAATCCTGAAGCCAAACTCGGTCCTTCCGGTACTCTTAATCCGGGTTTTTCAATGGATTGGTATAAGACAATGCAGAAGACTGATTTTCTTGCCAACTATGGAGGGATGCAAACAAACCTGATAGCTTCATTTGCTAATCCGGATACCGTTTTCGGACGTTGGACCGGAGGTTATGTGCCGAGTAATGAACCGTACGAGAGATATGTTCGTTCTATACTCTGGGAAGGGCTGTTCTTTCATAATAACGCTTACATGTATTTTCATGGCGGAGTCGGAACAACGATGCGCGGGGACTTGCAAATGACCTGCAACATGAAGTACTGCGCTGAAGAACTGAAGGAAGTAAAAGCGGGCATCGCAAAACTTATCCTGAGTTCTAAAAAGGCCGATGTCAGGATTGCCGTTCTTTATTCGCAAGCTTCCATGTTTACAGCGATTGCCACGATAGGCAAGGAATATTGGGATGGGGCTATGGACAGTTGGAAAAACCTTCTTGATGATTTGAAATATAACTTTTGTTTCATCTCATCTGAGCAATTAGCAGAGAGGGGAATTGACATGGCTCAATATAAGGTGCTTGTGTTGCCCTGTACATTGTCACTGTCCCGGAAAGAAACAGAAAAGATAAAGGACTTTGTGAGGAATGGTGGTACGTTGATAACTGATTTTGCTACGGGACTGTTTGATGAGCACGGTACTAAAAGCGCTAACAGAGAATTGTATTCTGTTCTCGGCTTGGAAAGAACAGGATATGAACTTGATATCATTCCCTGTGAGGAAAAAATAAGTGAGGAAAAATCCTTGAACATCTCAGCCGGGAAATATATGACGCGTTTTGCGGAAAAAGATTTGAAATTGACAACAGGAAAAGCACTTGGCAATACAGGTAATCCTTCCACTCCCAGCCTTATCCTGAACAACACGGGAAAAGGTAAGAGCATATTCATGAATAACCTTATAAACGGATATTCTCTGATAACACTTAAAGGCGCTGGGGGGGAACTTTCAGAGGAATTGAAAGGACCTGAACTTGTCCGCGAAATGACACGGAACATAGTCGGACAACTTTTGAATGCCAGTGGATTAACTCCTCTTTTTTCAGTGAAAACACCTGACGGGAAAATATATCCGTCCATGGGAGTTGTTTTTGAAGACGGTAAAAATAAATATCTCGGCATCCTTAAATCTGCAAGCGGGGCCGGTGTTATAAACAGAGAAAAAGAAGCTGTCGATGTGACAATTTCATTTCCGGAAAAAGCTCATATCTATGACATCAGAAAAGGAGAGTACTTAGGGTACGCTTCGGAAATAAAAACTTCTATAATTCCGGCAATAGCAAAATTGTACGCACTCCTACCGCACAAAGTTGCTGGCATAAAACTTGACGGTATAAATAAGGAGTATAAAAGAGGCGCATCGATTGAAGCGGATGTAAAGGTTCAGGTTTCATCAGAAAATGCTGGGGACCATGTAATCCATTTTGAAGCCGTTTCTCCCGATGGAACGACGGTGAAATGCTATTCACAGAACATCAAACTGAAAAATGGCGAAGGCAAAGTCACATTGAACACTGCTTTGAATGATATGCTCGGTAAATGGACTTTCAGAATAGGGGATATAGCATCAGGTATTGTCAGGAATGCTTCTTTTACTTTGAAGTGAGCAAAGGAAATATTTAAGCGTCATATCAGGAACATCTGTTAAGGAGAGAAATTCTGTTAATTTCTCTTGGATGGACACTTTTATCTCTAATTGTTAACGCCGAGCGAAAATGTCCGAATCTCGCCGAAATAAAGTGTCCCACTTTTGCCGCCGGACAATAGGGTGCCGCCCCCCGACATGAATTGAGAGGTCGAAAACGAGAGGGTATTTGCATTATAGGGGTTGTGGCTTGTTTTCCTCACAAAGTTGGCAAGCCGTACCTTTCTTTTTTTGTCATTTTGGATTAGGGAATATTTAAAATGTCACCCTAATTCAATTTGACAAATTCCCCTGACAATCCCCTCAATGTATTTGAGAATTCACAGTTTAGCGTCGCACGCTGCGTTTATAGAAATATTTTCCGTTTTCCTTCTCCAAATGGGCCTTTATTAACGGATTAAGAGAGTTCACTGGAAAATCAAATTTTGACGTTTTCATATCCAATTTACAATCAGCTTCCCAACTGACATTTGTAAACATCCCTAACAGCATCAGCCATCATGTATCCGGCTTTGCGGGCCACGCCCAATTTCCCCAAAATAAAATGAAAAATCACAATAAGGTGCCGTAAAATAAAAGTGTTAATCCATGTTACTTGCAAGTACGTATATCTCGTCTTTGTTTAATGCCTTTCCGATTATGTAAAGCTCATCAATCGCTCCAACAAAATTATAGCCACTAGTTTTACCAGGATAACTTCCTATTACCGTAGTACTTTTTGTAGGCGCTGGAGCTGCATTTACGTATTTTTGTTCAAATACGGGATTACCATCAATGAAGATTGTAATTTTACTCCCGTCATTTACAAGAGCAGCGTGAAACCATATTCCCTTTTTGAGAAAGTCTTGCTGGGGAGAACGTATCCTTTCTGTCTTTTCACTATCACCCCAGTAGTAACAGATACTTCTCCAACCAGTGTTAAATGAATACCCATTTTTTGCCGTGTCAAATTTGCAGGAAAGTATTGACATCAGTTTGTTTGTTTTGTCATCCAGCCTTATCCATACACAGATTGTGTATGGAGGTTTGATGTTCAATATCTTCTGTTTGTCCTGTATTATATATTTGACTGGTCTATCTTTTTTCCAAAGAAGGGCTGAGTTCCTCATTCCTTTTGTCTTTAGCATCTTACAGGTAGTGTCCTTTGTCGTAAGTATAGCATTAAGTTTATTGGGCCCAGAGTCCACAAGTTCCTTTTCCGTATCATCGTCAAAGTTCCAGTATGCAATTATCGGCAATTGGATTTCCTCTGCACAAACGGAAAAAGAGGTCGTCAATAGGATTATCCAGCACCATTTTCTCAAAAGCATGTTGTTTTCTCCTCATTTTTAATAGATTTCGATTTCGCTTATTGCCACCGAGCCGTTAACCGGGGAAGGGAAAAAAAAATTTATTTTATCTGTATCAACAGGGGAAAAAACACTCTCGAACTTGCTCTCTGAAACTTTTTTAAATTCTCCTGTTTTTATCCATTTCCCATTTTTATTTATATGTATTTCAGGATTTTCACTGAATTCATTTTCCGTAAAGACATTAACTTTACCTGTTTTTCTAGTTTCTATAAATTCAAATTCAACCCATTGTTTTCCGGGTTTGCCGGCTCTCCAGCCGGCATCGTTGCGTGCGCCATCTCTTAAATGGAATTCAGGCCGTCCTCCTTGGGCACTTGAAAAATTTATTGTTTTTGCGTCCCTTGCAATATTGCCAGGCCTTATATAAGATTTTTTCAGAGCCTCAATTTCTTTCAATATTTTATTTACGGAAAGTTTTGCGGCTATTTCTTTATCTGTGGTATATATTTCAGTATCGTAAGTTTCGAACGTATGTTCTATCAGCCCATTTTCTGCTTCTACTGAGCGTTCCTCGGAAAGCACATACCATTTTTTGGGCGCATTTTCCCACGGCAGGGTAATTTTTACCTTTTTTTCAGTAGTAGCGTTATTTACCGCTATTATCCAATCGGCCCCGCAAATATTCTTATAACACACGGCTTTTACATATTCATCCCCTGTTTTAATTGAAATTCTTTTTGTAGGAGAGAGAATTAGGTCTCTAATGATGTTGGCTTCTTTTCCAAGGAACGGGATTCCTAAAACAGTATCAGGATAAGATCTGGTACTCCAGTAGTTAAACCATAGAAATCCTGTGCCTCCTTCAATAACAACCTGATATTGCATGTTTCTTAGTTCATGAAAATTGGGAGCCCGATTGCTTTTGCTTCGGTCGTTCCTAAAATCGCCATAATTAAAGGCCTGAGGCACAACCCATGCGGTTTTTTTGTTCTTCCCTGCTTCATGGATTGCCTCTATGAACTTGCCCACCTTTTCTATCGGAGTTCCAGTAAGGCTATTTTCTAAAAAAAGCGGATATGGATCAGGAGTAAAAATATCCGCGCCGTTAATGTATTTAAAAATTCCCGGTATTGTATCATTCGCCAATGTGCACGGATGATAAGGATCTTCGTCTTTGCATATTTCATATATGGCTTTAATCCTGTCAGGCAAGGCTGGTCTGAGTTCCGGTTCATCCGCTATCATCCACCCCAAAATGGCGGAATGATTTTTCCACTTTTTAACAAAATCCCTTATTCCGGTTTTTTCTTTCTCAGACAATGGTCTTGTGAAACTGTCGGTATTGACGTAACATCTTTCAGGATAAGGATATATAAGTGCCTTGATTCCGTTGTCATGGCATAAATCAAGCCATTCCTTAAGTTCTCTATCAGACTTGAAATATGCATTGTAATCAGCAATTGCATTGCAGCCATTTTTCCCCGCTTCTCTAATGTTAACACCGCTATACCATCCGTACGCTAAAAACGGTTTGCCATTTATTCTTGTCACAAGATTTTCATCAATTCTTGTTTCACCATCAAATGGAGGAAGTTTTTTAATCAACAATTCGGTTGAATACAATGTTTTTCCGATATTTTTGAGTTCTGCCACGAGTTTATAATTTCCTTCAGGTAACTCCGGCAAAGGAAAAGAAAATTCAGTTTCTCTTTTTGTACACGAGATATTTGAAGAGACTAAGATGTTTTCATTTCCAATCACTTTAAGAGCAATAGCAAGATTTTCTATATCATCTATTCCGATCTTGATTTTACCTTTTAATGTCGATATTTTCTGCGTTGCGAAAATACAGTTTCTATATGATGGCTCCGTAAGTTCTATAGATATGGGATTATAAGCAACATCTACGATAAATTGTTTTAGAGCCAAAGCATCCCCAGTTTTTCTGTCATATATTTGAAGCATAATATTGATATTCCCATTGTCTTTTGCGGGAATACTGAAAGTTAATTCCTTACCGGAATTATTGTCCAGCCCGTTTGTCATTTCTATTGCTTCGTTTCCATTAAGGAATGCCTTAATTTTTATGAAGTGGTATTTGCCTGTTTTATTCTGCAAATATGTTTTGAAATCAAATTTAATTTCTCCATTTTTTGACAGGGTAAGCATATCATACGGCTCTTTTAGTTCCCATTTGTATTTTTCAAGGGTTGCGTCTTTCAGATTCAGTTCTGAAAAATTTTCAGGTTGATGGAAATTGCCGCTAAGAGGAGTGAAAGAACTTGATTCACATCTTCCTCCCGCATGACGCTGTCTTGTTATATTAAAGCCAAATACATTGTCCTTTCCAAGATCAAAATCCACTAATGGGATTGCTATTTCAAGAGTCCAATTATCTTTGTTTACTGCCGATGCTACTTTCAGGTCAGAAGAATTCCATGCAGAAGTGCCAACATGCCCACCTTGTCGCCTGACCGCATCGTATACTGTTCCATTCGGGTTAATGACAAAATGATAATATGAACTTTTGTCTTTGTTCGTATCAAAAAATAATTCAATGCAATCATCACGATAAACCGGTCCATCCCGCAAAGTATTTTTCTTAACAATCTTTTCAGGAAATGGTTCATCAATAATCATGCCTATATAGATGTTATTACCGTCAGTGCAAATTTTAAATTTTGTCTGGATTTCCGCATTTTCCGAAGGTGTCTCCAACATTTTAAAACCTTCATTCCATTTTCCGAGTTTCCAACAATCATCAGTCAAGATACCGTCAAGCACTGGAGGATTTGATGTTGTTTCCCCAAAAACAGGGATTTTACCTGTTGCCGCAATACCACTACATATACCCCAAACCAACAACACAACTATTCCGGTGAATTTCCTTGACATTTTTCCCCCTTTAATTTATTATTCATTTCCTGTTGCATAGTTAAATCCTTTCCGCAAAAAAGTGCCATCGGCGCCCAGTTCGTCACGTTTTACACTTCTGGCATTCATGCCTCCAAAAAGTACATTGGCTGATTTATTATGGTTGGCCCTTAAATGATAGCCTTCATAAAAAGTAGACATAGCACTCCTAACCACGGTTATCCCATAACCTTCCACTCTCCCATTGTCAAAAATCAGTGGCGCTTCACTTGGGGTTTGCATCATCTGTAGAGAATGATTTAAATATGAATCTCCAGTAGTGCTGGTACCCATAAACCAAATATTGCAGGAATAATCTGCATAAGAAAACACTGCACTGTCGGATATAGTCTGCATAGGACACAGGATTCTGTTTTTTTGCCCGCACCTGCCAATTTTAACCCCATAGTCCAATATGGAATAAGGTCCGTAAGAGCCAAGAAGAAGATACCATGGCTGAATTGCTTCAACTCCGTTATAATATTTAACATATGGTGGATTTGCATACATTATATTTCCATTAAAATCATTGGCATAACTGCTCAATGCCACGCCTGTCTGTTTCAGGTTTCCCTGGCATGAAATTGAATGAGCAGTTTCTTTTGCTTTTTTTAGCGATGGAAGCAGTAATGCCGTCAGAATCATGATAATCGTTATCACGATCATGAGTTCTAATAAGGTGAAATCTCTATAGTACCTTTGTTTTTCTCTTTTAATTCTCATCTTATCCAATCTCCTTTTTTTCGATTGGTAATTTTTAACAGGGAAAGAGCTTTTTTGACAAATGCGCTGGGAGCTGCAGGGGAATTTCTATAGACATGATCTCCATAGTATTTGTAGGCCTCGTCCACTTCATAGCCGCCTTTTTTAAAAGCCTTAGGACTCGGGACATATCCTATTTCTCCGCAGTTTGCGTATGCCGCAACAAAGCAATTTTCTTTACCTGATTTTTTCTTAATCTCAAGCGCCGTTTCGATGAACTGTTCTCCCGGCAGAGCGATCAGATACGCCTGACTTATTTGTATAGTCTGAACTATTGTTTTCACGCTTCTTGTGTTCCTGGCCTTCTTTAATGCCTTTTTCAACCATTCTTTTGTGGAAATATTTTCAGTCTCTTTTTTCTCCAAATGGGCTTTTATTGATACTTCAAGTGCATCTACTGGCATATCTATTTCTGAAGTTTTCATATCCAATTTGCAATCGGCTTCCCAACTGACATTTTTGTAAACATTCCTAACCGCATCAGCCATTATGCGCCCGGCCTTGCGAGCAACTTTTAATTTTCCTGAGATTTTAACATTGATATTTCCGGCGCATCCCTGCAGGAACATCACGCATTTAAAATCTTTTTCCATAATTCTCGACATTTCACCAGGGAAATCTGAAGAAATAGTCTTTATCGATTTTTTGCCCATTGAAAGCGGGTGCGCCGCATAATTAACTATTACCGACGGTTTTTTAATACCGTTTTGTTCTATGAAAATAATGCCGGTTTCGTTATCAGTCAGGCCGGTTGGAGAATTCAAATCGTTAACCTCTGACATCCTCCCGATTTCGCGACGGTTAACGTTCAAGTCTATTTTTGTTTTGCCAATTCCAATTTTCGCTGATTTCAAATCTTTTTGGGCACTGGAAGCGCATTCAACTATTTTGGTTTCTAATTTTTTGAGATATCCCTTTTCCTTTTTCAGAAACTTGGGGCCGTTGAAATTTATTGTGTTCGGTGCTGTATGCGTATGCGTACAACTTATCATTATGTTTTCCGGTTTAAATCCTAATCTTTTTATTTTCTTTTTAACTCTGGTGGTAAAATCCGAATCCAGCGCAAGCAAGTCTCCGCTTATAATTGCAATTTTTACTTTATCATTCTCAAAAACCGCGGTTCTAACGTAAAGGCGGCTTGTTATTTTATCTGCAATCTGATTTTTGTCTCTGGTATAAAGAGTACACACCGGCAAGTCTGGAGTAATGTCTATCTTGCCAAATCCAGCCTTAAAGCATGTCATAATCATCTTTCTCCTTAATTTATCTTTTTCCACTAATTACCCCCTGATGGACTTTCTTGATAGCCTCAATGGTTTTCTGTATGTCATCTTCGGTCCAGAATTCATTAAAGGGTATCCTTATCATTTCATCAAGTAAACATTCGGCAAAAGGACAAATGCCCCTATCATAGCTTATGGGCTCAGGAAATGGACGGTATGGTTCGTGTCCATACGGGAAGTTAGAGTTGCCGAACATTTTACCATTGTGAAATACTTCATACTCATATACTGGACGCGGAATGTAGCCGCCAGTGCAAGGCACACCTTCGCCTGCAAGGGTTTTTACAAATTCATCCCTTATTTTTGCGTTGACACGGAATGCATAGAACCAATATGTGTGTTTGGAATTCGGATATGCCTCCTGGATTTTTATTCCTGACAAGCGCTTGATTCCATCGCTTAGCATTTTCCCAAGCCGATTCCTTTTTTCGCAGATGTCTTGAACTTTTTTAAGTTGCGCAATCGCTACAGCTGCCTGAAGTTCCGTAACCCGGTAGTTGGGAGCGACAAAGAGTGATGTCCTGCCTTTTTCACGCGGCCATGCCTTGTCTGAAAAAAGCCTGGCCCTTTCAGCCAGCATATCATCATCCGTTACCGTAATTCCTCCGTCACCACAGGTTATATGTTTGCATTGATTAAAACTAAAGCAACCGAGAAGTCCAAACTTACCAACCAGAGTATCGTTGTAAGTTGTTTCGAATGCTTGGGCACAGTCTTCAATGAGGTGTATTTTATGTTTGTTTGCTATTTTTCTAAGTTTATCCATACTGCATGCATTTCCGATAAGATGTATCGCCAGGATAGCTTTTGTGCGCGGAGTAATCTTTCTTTCCACATCATCAGGATCAATCTCCCATGTGTTTTCATCAAGGTCGGCAAAAACAGGAACACATAGAGAAAGCAGTATGGGCATTATGCTTCCCATGTCCGTTATCGGTGAAGTTATAATTTCCGAACCAGGGTCAAGATTCAATGCCCCTAAAGCTATATGTATGGCCGCAGTGCCTGAGGTGGACATAACAGCGTGTTTCACTCCGAGATATTCAGCAAACTGCTTTTCAAATTCCTTGACTTTTGTCCCACAATTTTTATTGAGATTCCCGGAACGGAGTACTTCCAGAACAAGTCGCTCCTCTTCATCTCCAAAACGATTGCCATTTCTGCCAATAGTTTCAGTTAAAACAAGTTCTCTTTTTGCCTCTACATTTTCCGTTCTCATAGTACTCATTGCCTTCTTGTCATTTTATTGTAATAATTGATCTTGTTGTAATTGCGTCCTCGGCGGCTTTTGCCAATTTGAGGGTTTCAATTGCGTTGTTGATATTGTTAAGTGGAATTTTGTTTTCCTTTCGACATTCAATCAGTGCTTCAAGCTCTCTCCTGCAACCGAAGTGCATACACTCTTTTGGGGTAACAGTACAGTCCTGAACAATTTTCTCAGACGATTCGCGATTGTAAATTTCAAGTATTTCTCCATTTATTCGCAACATCCCTTTCGAACCTATAACCTCCATACCATTTTGTCCTCCATTTTCACAAAAGAGGCACATTGTAAGCTGTGCCTTAATTCCATTCTCGTATTCGACCAGCACATAACAATTATCTATAAGCGGACTTTCCTTATTGACATCATTACTTCCTATGCCCATTACTTTTACAGGCGCGGCTTCTGCGAACCAGTTGAAAAGATCAAAAAAATGAGAGTTTTTCTCAAGCATTATACCTCCGGTTTTTCCGGTTTGCCGCCACCCCTGAAGAAGGGGTTTTCTGAATTCGTTGTAGCGCAGTATTTTTACTTCGCCGATTATGTCTTCTTCTATTTTTTCTTTAGCGGTTTCAAAAACTTTTGAATGTCTTAATTCATGACCTATCTGAAGGAAGCTTCCTGTTTTTTTCAAAACTCCTTTTATTCTCTCGCACTCCTCAATATTAATCCCTAAAGGTTTCTCACAGAAAACATCCTTTCCGGCTTCCATAGAAGCGACAACCTGTTCACAATGAAGCCAGTTAGGCGTAGCTATTACAGCGACATCCACGTCATCCTGTTTCAATAAGGCTCTGTAATCATTGAATACTTTTGCCTCAGGTACCATTTCCAAGGCCTTCCTGATATTTTCATCGGAAATATCGCTTAGTACTGTTATTTCGGCATTTTTAATATTCCGCAAATTAGGAATATGCCCCAATTGCGATATCTGCCCGCAACCGATTATTCCAAAACGAACCTTTTGCATTTTGTGCATCTTTCTTATTTACAGATTATATCAAGAAGTCTGCTTGCTTCCAGAAGTTTTTCTTTCGAGAATACCGTTTTCTTACCATCAAAGGCAGCAATCATATTTTCTGATGCGCGTCTGAAAGCACCGATGCGGTCTTTTGTTTCAATCGTAGCGGATTTTCCATTTACGCTGTAATCAATACGCGAGCATCCACCAGGAAAATCAGGTCCGCATGACATAATAATAGTCGTTCCAGTATCATGCTCAAGGAGAATTATTTTGCTTTTGCTTTTGTTTTTGAGGAGAACACATTTTGTTATTTTACCAGGAAACGCGGCTTGAACCGTACAGATAATATGTATTCCGTACTTTTTCAAAATATCCATGCTCATTGCCATGCTTGCGTAGGCGATACCACCTGGAGGCATTGCCTTAATCAAGTCATATTCAGGACAGAACCCCTGCTGAGACCATGCGCAAATTATAAGATTTTTTTCTTCAGCCATTGACACAAGTTTTTCTGTGATAGCAAGCTTGTCGGAGAGTACCTTGTCTGCAAAGACATTTTTCCCAGCGTTAATACTTTTCTCGATAAGTTCAGAACGAGAATCTATCCTCTCATCCATTACCATTATCAGATCACATGCTTCAAAAACCTCATCCAGCGACTTGGTCACAGTAAGATTAAATGTCCCGGCCATGTCTTCCGGTACACCCTCAAGACCTCCCCATACATGTGTAAGCTTGGCAGCTTTCAGAGGCTCAACATCAGGGTTTTCCAGCATCAGTTTAAGTTGCCATTGGGGTATGGTTTTTGCTTTTGCAGCGAACTCAATGTCCGGCTTGTTGAAATGCATACCATACCCGTAAGTGTGTATAAGCTGGGAACCTATCATTCCTATTTTCTTCATTTTTAAAATCCTTTTTTTATGACAATGTTTCTTTAATTGTTTCAATAATTATATTGCAATCTTTTTTTGTTCCCAGAAGGATATTCTGTGGCAAGCCTATCGCTTCCATACATATTCTTTCTGTTTCAGGACACACAGCTTTTGTGTAATCAAGCTTTTTCCCATAAGCGTTATCTATCACATACGAAACCAATGGAGCAAATGCTTTTTTCACAAACAATGGATTTTTATAAAGTGGTATTGGATAGCCTGTCCCGCAAGGAACTCCCCTATCGTTCATTGCTTTTATCAATTCATTTCTCGAAAGACCTGACGTGCTTTTCTCTTTTTCGTACCTGAATACATAAAGATGATAGGCGGAACAAGTAACGCCTTCAATTTCTGCAGGCGGTGTTATTCCTGGAATACTTTTCAGATTCTCTGATATGTATCTGGCGTTCTCTTCTCTCCTCCTTGTCTGTTCTTCCAGTCTGCTGAACTGAGCTAAAAGAATTCCCCCGAGAAATTCGCTCAGCCTCGCATTGGTACCCAGTACCTCGTGCTCATAAAATTTTCCTCCGGGCATTCGTCCTATATGGTGATATGAAAAACACTTCTGTGAAAGTATTTCGTTGTTGGTTACAATCATTCCGCCTTCACCACAGGTTATGTTTTTGCTGGCCTGAAAACTGAAACATCCCAAATCGCCAATCGCACCGACTTTTCTGCCGTGCCATTCAGCTCCAGGAGCTTGACATGCGTCTTCAAGAACATATAGATTATGCTTTTTTGCTATTCCCATAATTTTGTCCATCTCGCAGGGATAACCGTAAAGATGAACTGGAATTATCACTTTTGTTCTGTCTGTGATTTTTCTTTCTATATCACCAGAGTCGATACAATAAGTCACCGGATTTATATCTGCAAAAACCGGTACGCACCCAATCTGCAAAACAGCTGTAGCTGTTGAGATAAAGGTATATGCCGGTATAATCACCTCTGCTCCCGGAGAAATATCAAGCGCCCTCAATGCTATCTCAAGCGCAACAGTTCCGTTGACTACAGCTACTCCATACTTGGCATCCTGATAAACTGTGAATTTTTTTTCAAATTCATTTACCTTTGTTCCCTGCCATCTGTTCCATGTATGGCTTGCAAGCACATCCCTAACTTCCATTATTTCTCTTTCTGTATACTCCGGCCAAATCGGTACATTTATTTTCGGCATTTTATTGCTCCTCATTTTTACTTTTTATGTATCCCTCCAATACGGGATTAAATGCAAATTCTATTCAAATAATTACATGTATTAATTTTTGTTGTCAACAGATTTACTCTTTCTTGGGGTTTCCACTAATCTGACGGGCTTATATATTCCTCCAGCTCCCATCTTGTCATAAACTTTGACTGTTAATATGTTGGGCAAATTATAGTCTAAATATTTGTCGATCTCTGCATATATAGGCTTATCCCACCCCACATTATGAATCAAAAATTTGCCATTAATCCATACCCATGCTTCTCCATCAACCCCAGGCATTGATAATATTATGGACTTTCCTTCACAGTCTTTGCTCGTTTTAAAAGAAATCCTGTACCATGCGATGCCATCATAATCATATCCTTCGCTTTCCCATGTTTTTCCTATTGCTATTTTTTTCCAAGAAGAATCATCGAAATTGACTTGATTGTAGCCAGCGCCTTCCCCAATGTTTTTAGGATCCAGCATGAACGTCCACATTTCACCGGTAAGATCTTTGAGGGTTGCCTTCTCAAACTTTGCTTGCTTAATTAAATTCCCCAGATTATTTTGTATCTTATCTTTAACAAAACCTGATATCCCCTCGGAGCCTGAATACATAAGCCCCCAGTTTCCCATGTTTTTTTCCGCTTCTTTCAACAAATTTTGACTTGCGCTGTATGCTTCTTCTGCTTTTTGTATCTCATGTGTTTTATTATAAGCTCTACTCAACATATCCAGCTTTAGATATTGCTCCGCATATTCATGAGCCTGTATTGCTAAATTCAAGCGCTGTAAATATTTTTCATCTTGTTTTGCTGATTTATTTTGAGCTTTATTTAAAAAAATTCTTGCCTTTTTCAAAAGCTCGTACGAAAGCCAGTTGTCGGATTCATTCATGATGGTTTGACTGATAATGTGAGTTTTAGATTCTCTAAGAGCCTCCTCCAAAAAATAGTAATATAACATCATTTCTTCAGCCATAGGCCCATAATATCTCGTGAAGTAATCCTTTATAATTGCATTGGGTTCCAAGGCGGCATCCCAGGAAGTTTTAGCGAACACCCAGTAATTCAAGCCATTGTATCCAAAATTAGATATGCTACTTTGCCCGTATACGCCTAAAACTTCCGGTTTATTAAAATAGTTCATATTTTTCGCAGTAATTTCCGCCACAGGCCAAGGAAGCTGTCGGAACATAGTTTTAAAAGTGTAGTAGTAAATGTATATTTTTACATTCTTTTTCCTCCATTCTTCAAAGATTTTTTTAAAGTGTTTATTTTTTTCGCAATCGCATGAAGCGATTGAATAGCTGTAGCACGCTGGACGATGGTGGCATAATTGTACTAAAACATTGTCTTGTAATGGAAAAGAGGGAGCTCTTGTATAATTATGATAAGCAGGAGAGTATATGATTTTGTCTGGGAATTTATCTTTTACAATTTTTGCAACTTCATTTACATATCGCCAGACTCTATCTGAAATAATGGGTTCACTTGGAACATCCTCCCAGTCGGCTTGACCTCTTTGGTTATCCCAAACGCAACACTTCTCGCATTCACACCAATGCCAATTGTCATTGGGTCCAATGCAAAAGATACTATCTCTGGGATGCGTCTTGAAATAATTCATAGCCTGACTTGCAATATGATTTATGAATTCTGGATTGGAAACACACCTTTGTACATATGCCCCAGATGTGTCTCTTCTGTCCATACTCTTTATATACGGAAACCAGTCTGGGTACGATTTTGAAAATTTGTCAGGAGAAGAAAGGACATCGAATGAATGCGTTTTCGTGAAACCACCTAAAAGTCCACCGCCAAGGACGGATAATTTTCTGCCGCGTCCTATTGCAGAATTAAATTTATTTCTTATCAACCATTCTTTGCCCATTTCTATTTTTTCCGGTGAGAGATCTGGGGCGTATAGCCCAAAACCTCTTACCTTGAATGAGGGAGTAAAGACAAACAAAAATTTTGGGAAAACTATTTTTTCTTTTTTTAATAGATCAACTCCAAATTCTGCAGGCATAAAGAATCTAATATCCATAAACCTTTCCAAAAAGTCAACAACTCCAAAATAATTTCCATATCCAGCCTTACCTGCAATAATCAGTCTGTTTTTCTCGGAAATAATAGTATATGAATCGTCTGATTTCAGCTTGTTTATCATCTCTTTCAGCGCATCAGTTAAAAATACAGTTTTACCAATGCAAATAAGAGGTTTAGAGTGGGACGCAAATGCATCTCTCACTATGTTAAACTTTTTATCCGTAATTTTTCCCAACCAATACGCCAATTCGTTTGCTGAAAGAATTTCAGAACTGTCAGCATTTTGAGGTATTACGATGTCAGCTTGTACGTTTTGGTCAAGAATAGTTATCTCATCAGGCCCCGTGTATTTTTCATATAAACTGGCCGCTTTCATCTTTTGAGAGACTACTTTCAGGGCGCAGTCTTCAAGTTTGTTATAATCATATTTTATACGATCATATGAGTACCCTAGAATAGAAGTACTCGCGCAAAACAATAGGACCAGAATTCTTTTACTTTGGTGAAACATAATAAAACCTTTCTTTTAAAATCTATCCCAGATATTTCCAGAAGAACCTTCCGTATGGTCTGAAAATATATTGTTCTCATATGCGGCAGGCCCAAATCCCATGCGTTCGGAAGACGCATGCCCGTCAATCCATAAAATGTTGCCTGAACCTGAATGGCGTGGATATAGAAAAGCTCTTGTTGTTCCAGTTTCAAACTTACCTTCCAACTGTATATAACCGGTGTCCGTTATCCATTCATCAGTATTCGTGTTCAACGCAACATCTGCCAGTAGTACTGTGGAGGACGGCCTTATTATCTGAGAAATTCTTGCTGGTTGAGCTGGTGCTGCTGTTCCAATATATTTGTAATTATAACCATAATCAGGATAAGGCCAGTTGACATTATTGATCGAGGCTGACTCAGTTCCAGTTTTCCAAAAAATTTCTCTCGCGATACGAGAACTTGTTCTCTTAAGCGAAGGACACAAAAAAGATGTTCCTTTTGCATATTCATTTTTAACAAGGCATGAAGTTGCAAAGTATCGATTTCCAACGGGTCCATAATAGTAAGGTGGGTAATAGCCTTCTTGAACATCCTGAACATACAATGAAAATGAAGCCCCCAATTGCTTAAAATTTCCGATGCACACTATTCTCCTTGAGATTTCTTTTGCACCTTGAAGGGCTGGCAATAAGAGACCTGCTAAAGTAGCTATAATTGCAATCACTATAAGCAATTCTAGAAGCGTAAATGCTGTGTTTATATTTCTGGAAATATGCATTGAGAGTTTTTTGTAAAAGTTTAGTCCTAAAAAGTTATTTTCCCTGAAAAAATTTTCGGATTTTTTCAGGCCAGTGTTTTTTTCCCTCCATTTTCCGTTCTCATTTCTCATTGCGTTTTTTTCTCCTTTTTTGTGTAAAATTTTTAAAATCTCGAAATTCTCATATTGACAATAATTTGCATTTATTATAAAGCGGAATATCCATCCCGATAAACTGCCTGCCAAGTACGTTCTTCGTCGTTTCCACGCCATAAAGCCTTTCCCATGCGTCAGTATAGATAGAAGATTTCAGTTTACCTTGCCTATTTCTTTTTTAATCAACATGATGCTCTCATTACAAGTTTAGGTTCTATAATAATCGTCTTAGGCTTTCTTGGCCCTTTCTTTATTTTTTCCAGCAGTAATTCGCATACTTTTTGTCCGGCCTCATATTTTCCTGGTTCTATTGTTGTGAGAGGCACATCTGAAAATTCCAGAGAGGCCTGCAGATTGTCCCATCCCAAAACCGCTATATCTTCGGGTACCTTCAGTCCTCTTTCACGAATTACTCTGATCGCTCCTATCGCCAATATATCAGCGGTTACAAAAACAGCATCCGGGATTACTGTCCCATCAAACAGTTTTTTCATTGCATCCCTGCCAGCCTGAACTGAATGATTGAATCTCTTTATCAACTGAGGGTGATATTCGAGACCATACCTATCAAGAGTTTTCCTGTATTCCTTTTCTGCCCTCAGGCAGGAATTGCTTCTCCCCTCCGTTATAAACGCTATATGCTTGTAACCTTTGGAACAAAGATATTCCATACCTAAAGATGTACATTTTATTAAGTCAGGCATAACGCTGTCAACATCTGATATTTCCTGAAAACAGGAGATCCACGGAAGCCCTGAAGCAGTTATTTTCTCTCTTATTTCACTTTCAAAGAAACCGGAATTAGGCAAAGTTATAATTCCCTCAATTTGCCTGTTCAGCAACATGTCAATTTCTTTTGCCATATTCAGCTTGCTGTATAAATTTAAAGCAAGAACGCTATAACCATTTTTTGTTGCGGTTTCTATAATGGCAATGCAAGTTTCTGTAAGATAAGCTATGCCGTCTTCTTTTATGGTTGTAACAAGACCTATAGTATCACTTTTCCGTCTGGAAAGACTCCTTGCCAGAAGATTTGGCCGGTATCCAAGCCGCTCTGCTGTTTTTCTAATTTTAACGGCAGTCTCTTCTGAATACCGCACAGATCTCTTCTGGTTTCTCAATACAGCCGAGACCAGCATCTTAGAAATGCCGCATTCCTCTGCTATATCCTGTATTGTTATTTGTCGCATTTTACTCCTTATTGGATATACCGGTAAATCGGATTAAATATATTATAAATGAAAATATTATAAATGTCAATATCTTCTAACTAAAATTTTCCTGCTTTTTTTACAACTTTTTTTACAAAAATAAACAAAGCAGGTACGGTGAAAATTTTGATTAAAAACCCTTATGAAGCTATCGAGCCTCATATTACTGGTTATAAAAGATAGCCATCCTGTGAAAATTCTCTGAATGGAGGGATTTACGGCTGGCATTTTGTGGAATTTCAATCGGAATTTACGGGGTATGTTTTTTCTATGGACATGAAGGCGGCACCGGAGGCGGCATTGAAATTGGCGGCTTCAGAACGGATCAGGAGAATATTGGGAAGGGACTGTGTCTTTTGACAGGCTAAAAATTCATCTTTAAGATTCCTCCAAAGGGAATTGTCTTCTGAAAAAAGCGGACTGTGGACAATGATTTCGTCCGGGTCGAAAAGGGCCGCGGTAGAAGCCAGGGACATTGAAAGAATTTTTATAGCTTCATTCAGGGCTTCCCTTATATATTTTTTCTTCAGTTGTCTGTATACTGCATCCTCCTTGCCCTGCCAGAAATCGTCGGGGAGATCAGGAAACTTTTTTTTCAATGCCGAAAGACCGCATATGTCCTGTAGAAACTTTCCATTGTCAGCACTGAAGGATATTCCGAGTTCTCCTGCTCTGTTGTGTCCGCCCCTGAAAATACTGCCCTTGGCATTCAGCGACAGAGAAATGCCTGAACGCACCGCTACATGCATTACAGTCATATCTTCAGATGCCGGTCTTTTCCAGAGATCATAGATTGCGAGACAGCTTATATTGTTTGTCATATAAATCTGCTTCCGGGAAATCTCTCTGTAAATATCAAGCATTGGTATCATTGAAAAATGCGGCAGCACCTCATAATTCGTGATTATACCGCTTTTGTGGTCAATGCAGCCAGGGGCGCCGATGCCGAGGCTTGAGACTTTCTCCCATAATTTCCCGCTTTTTTCAATAGCGTATTCCAGAGACTCCCTGAGAAGCTTTATATATTCCTCCCTGCTTCCGCAGGAATGGAAATCAGTTTCAATTGAAAAAACGATATTTCCGGCAAAATCAAGAATCACAAAGCGCCATGTGGAGGCTTCGAAGTCCACACCGGCAAAATATTCATGTTCGGGGTTTAAGCGCAATGGGGTCGAAGGTTTTCCCTGCTTCCGATCGATTGACGGAGGTTCATCCTCAAAGACCATGCCGGATTCTATGAGTGTCGGGACAAGTCTTGTAATATTAAATGTGCTGAGGCTCATAAGAATGGCGCAGTCCTTCCGGGAGATGCCTGGATATTTGCGTAAAAGTGAAAAAAGTTTGTTTCTTTTTCTGAGCAGCTTGCCCTCAAGATCGCCCGGCGATACGAATTTTCTCATTTTTCAGCCATCCTTTCCTTATTAATTTAATTCCACTTAACTAATAGGCAAGTGAGTTTGACAACAAAATAAATTTATTGTTTCTATTGATACTCTCTTGACAATGCATGGTTTTTGTGATATTATTTATATTGTTATCAAATTAATAAAAAGGAGCGGGAATGGATATTTATCTGAAATCAGTGACGGATTTGCCTGAAAGGATTGCAAAAAAGACCAGGACTGTAAAGAATACCGAAGAACTTAATGCTTTTATCGCAAGCGGTTTTTGCGATCTTCTCGAGGAGAAACAGAAGAAAAATGAAATACTTACTGTAATATGTCCGGTGGGGCCTTTGGACTACAGATATTTCGCGGCGGAAGTAAAAAAACGCAAGCTGAACTGCAGAAACCTTCGCACAATAAACATGGATGAATATCTGGATGAAAATGAAAAACTGGTACCGTTCTCGCATCCGCTGAGTTTCAGGCGTTTTATGGAAGAAACATTTTTTTCACATCTTGATAAAAACGCCCGACCTTCTGATGAAAATATAATCTTTCCCGACCCTGACGCGCCGGAAAAAGTTACGAAACTTATTGATTCGATAGGCGGGGCGGACATTTGCTGGGCCGGCTTTGGAATTACCGGGCATGTGGCGTTCAATGACCCTCCGCAGATGACGGGCGAAGCGGAAGACCTTGAGAGTTTCCGCAATTGCAAAACACGCAAAGTAACGATATGCCCGATGGCTACGGCGCAGATGGCAATGGGCGGAACAAACGGCAACTTGGATATCCTTCCAACTCGTGCAGTGACCGTCGGCATGTATGAGATGCTGAAGAGCAAAAAGTTTCATTTAACGTTCATGCGGAACTGGCATGCCGGTTTGTGGAGAAAGGCCATGTTCGGTCCTGTTGCAAGTTCATTCCCCGGTTCATTGCTTCAGGAACACTCCGACTTGAGCATAACGCTTACCGAACTCGCGGCAAAACCTCCAATGGTCAATACCGCCCAGGCAACAGGAGAGGAGTAAAAGATGAAATTTATAAACGCAAAACCGCTTGTTCTTGACGCGCAGATAAGAGGGTACGCCGTACCCGCCCTGAACGCAAATGGCGCGACTTATGACATTGCGAGGGCGGCCCTTGAAGCGGCGCAGGAACTTCAGGCCCCTCTGATACTTCAGTCTTATGAGCCGAACCTTGAATACAGGGGCATGAAATATTTTGTGCAGATGTCAGGACATATCTGTGAGGATTTGGGGATTACGATACCGGTCGCATTGCATGTGGACCACGGGAAAACCTATGAATCCGCTTTAAGGGCAATGGATGCCGGTTTTACTTCTTACATGTTTGACGCTTCCCATGACCCTCTGGAGGAGAACATAAGAAAAAGCAGAAGGGTATTGGCGCTGGCAAGGGCATGGAATGTTTCAATAGAGGCGGAAGTCGGATATGTGAAGGGCAACGAAGCAAAAAAAGAAAAGCAGATCGGCAGAATTCCCGTTCCTGAAAAGCCTGTCATTCCTCCCGCGAAAACAAAAATTGAGGAAGCAGTGCGATTTGTAAGTGAAGTTGACGTTGACATGCTTGCGGTATCAGTCGGCACGACGCACGGCGTTTACAGGACGCAGTCGGAGATAGATTTTCAGCTTTTGAAAGAGATACGAAGCAAAATAGAGACGCCTCTTGTCCAGCACGGGACATGCGGGATTTCTCTTGAGGATGTCTCGAAACTGGCAAAGTCGGGAATGTCTAAAATTAATTTTGGAGAAGCGTTCCGTTTTAATTACATAAACTATTTCAATGAACTCACCGACAGCATGGAACACCAGTGGCATGCCTGGAAGATAATGCGTGAAATTAAAAACAGGCTGAAAGAAGACATAAAGGAAATCATCTGCGCATTGGGAGCGGACGGAAAGGCTTTTTAAGATGAAGGGTTACCTGTTCATATTTGCGGCAGTAACAGCGTGGGCGCTGGAATATGTGCTCATAAAAAAAGCGGTGAATGTCATAAACCCGTTTCTGGCAGGCACCGTTATTTTCATTTTTGTGACGCTTCTGCTGACGCCTTTTATCCTGTTCAGAAGAAATGAAATTCAGTCAATGAAAAAGGCATGGAAGAATATTTTATGGGTAGGCATAATCGGGGCCTTGTGCAATATATTCTGGCTTTACGGAACGAAATACACTTCCGTTGCTAACGTGTCTATACTTGGAAGGACGGATGTGCTTTTCACTTTTATTTTTTCCTATTTTGTGTTTCATGAAAAGATCCGCAGGATTGCTCTTTTATGTGTGCCGCTGATGCTTGCGGGGATATTTCTGACATCCTCTGTTGATTTGAGAAACATGGATATTGGAACAGCGGGGGACTGCATGATAATAGTCAGCGCTTTTTTCCTTTCGGTCAACGCATATTCGATAAAAAAGGCGATGAAAGACGTTTCGGGAATAGCTGTCGCATTTGCCAATACGCTTATAAATTCTATAATATTTTCATTGCTCGCGCTATTCCAGAAAGATGCGTGCGAACTTATTCCCGCCGGGAACATTGTTCCTTTTCTGTCATTGGTTTTCTGCGGCCTTTTCTCGTTCGTTTTTTTCGTCTCATATTACGCCAGCCTGAAGAGACTTCCAGTATGGGAAGTGCGTCTCTTGTGCCTTGGCCTGCCGGTTTTGACTTTTATCGCAAGTTGGATTTTCGGCGAGGGATTTCCATCGGGCGTTCAAATTTTGGGAAGCGCGCTGATACTTCTTGGCGCGATGGGCATCATTCTCTCTAATTCCGGCGCAAAAGTCGGAATGGGCCATCTGAAGAGAATAAAATATATTTTTGCAAATCCCCGAAAGTGGTATTTGCACGGATGTCCAATTTCCCGCTAAGGGCAGGTTTAAGAAAAATTAGGAAATAACTAAAACAGGAGAATAATAATGGGAAGCAATGAGAAAATAATCGCGGAACTGGTTGAAAGGGCAAGGGCCGCGCAGTCCCGGATTGAAAATTACAGCCAGGAAGAGATTGACGCTGTATGTCTTTCTGTCGCCTGGCAGGTTTACAAGGATGAAAACATAAGGGAATGCGCGAAACTGGCCGTCAGCGAAACAGGGATGGGCAAATACGAAGATAAAATCACCAAGCATAAAGTGAAAGTTCTGGGAGTCCTGCGGGATGTTCTGAATGGAAAAAGCGTTGGGCTTATCGAAGAAGACAGAGATAAAAAAATAAGGAAGTACGCAAAACCGGTAGGAGTAATCGGGGCGCTTACTCCGGTAACCAATCCCACGGCTACGCCATCCAGCAATGTCATCGCGATACTGAAGGGCAGGAACGCTGTGATATTCGCCCCGCATCCCAAAGCGAAAAAATCCTGCAAATTTGTTTGCGGGCTCATGAGGGAAGGCTTGAAAAAAGTGGGGGCCCCTGAAGACTTGGTTTTATACATTGAGGAGCCGAGCGTGGAACTCAGCCAGGAACTCATGAGGCAGGTTGATCTGGCCGTAGCCACAGGGGGCGGCGCAATGGTCAAGGCCGCGTATTCAAGCGGCACTCCGGCGTACGGCGTCGGCGCCGGAAACCCGGTCATAATAGTGGCGGAAGATGCGGATATAGCGGATGCCGCGAAAAAAATCATGATAAGCAAAACTTTCGATTACGCGACATCATGCTCTTCGGATAATTCAATTGTCATTCAATCTTCCGTGTTTGACAAAACGCTTGACGCGCTCAAAGCCAACGGAGGTTATCTCTGCACAAACGAAGAACGCGACAGGCTGGAAAAATGGATGTGGACGCCAAATCCGAAAACAGGACAGATTGCCCTCAATCCCAGAATAGTTGCGCAGTCGGCCCTTAAAATAGCTGGCGACGCCGGAATAAAAGTGCCGGAAAACACTTCAATGTTAATGGTAATGGGAGAAAACCCCGGTGCGGGACACTGGAGCGGAGAAAAACTTTCTCCTGTAATGAGCCTCTGGAAATACGAAGACTTCGAGGAGGCCATTCAGTACCAGGTAAAAATGACGAAGTACGCTGGCGAAGGCCACTCCTGCGGAATATTCACTTTCAATGAAGGATACATCAACAGGCTGGCCGTCGGGACAAAGACGAGCCGTATAATGGTACGTCAGCCGCAGGCCCCGTCAAACGGGGGGAATTTTTTCAACGGCATGCCGTCAACGGTTACTCTCGGCTGCGGCACCTGGGGAGGCAACATTACATCTGAAAACATCACATGGAAGCATTTTATAAATCTTACGTGGGTTTCGGAGCCGTTTCCGCCGGTCAAGCCGTCTGACGAGGACGTCTGGGGCGATTTCTGGACAAAATACGGTAAATAAAAATAAAGGATTGACGCAATGAAATTGTTTGAATATCAGGCGAAAGATATTTTTGAGGAAGCCGGCATTCCGGTGCCAAAAAGAAAGCTTATAGAGAGCGCTTCGGGACTTGATGAGGCGCTTTCAGCGACAGGCTTTCCATGTGTTCTCAAGTCGCAGGTGCTTCAGGGCGGCAGAGGCAAGGCGGGACTTATTCAGTTCGCGAAAACCGGGCAGGAGGCCGCGGAAAAAACCGGCATGCTTTTCTCTCCCGAAAAGAATGTCAGGAAAATCCTTGTCGAGGAAGCGCTCAAGATAGAGAAGGAGATTTATCTGGCAATAACCATTGATCCTGTTGACTGTTCGGCCCTCATCATGGCATCCTCGGAAGGCGGCATGGACATTGAGGAGATTGCCTTGACAAAGCCGGACAGGATAATAAAGGAAAAAGTCAATGTTTTCCGTTCTCTGATGCCGTATCAGGCCCGCAATATAATGTTCGGCCTGGGGCTTTCGGGGGAAGCTTTCAAGCAGGGCGTGAAAATATTAACGGCCATGTTCGGGCTTTTCAGAAAATATGACGCGGAACTTGTCGAGATAAACCCTCTCGCGCTCTGCGGAGACGGCAGGCTGATTGCCGCGGACGGCAAATTCAGCATTGATGACAACGCGTCCTATCGGCAGAAAAATTTTGCGGTATCCAGGGACCACTTTTCAAACGACATCGAATATGAAGCGTCCCTTGAGGGCATCCCGTATCTGCTCTTTGACGGCAAAATCGGACTGATGTGCGCGGGGGCCGGGCTTACCAACACAGTGTATGACCTGATAAACCATTACGGTGGCAGCGTATCCAACTATCTTGAATTCGGCGGCCCGAATTACCGGAAGGCGCTGGAGGCGATGAAATTCACATTGAGGAGCAATCCCAGGGTGATCCTGATTGTTACATTCGGCACAATCGCGAGGGCGGACGTGATGGCGCAGGGAATAGCCGACGCCATAAAAGAACTGAAGCCTGAAGTCCCGATTGTTACCGCGATACGCGGCACGGGAGAAGAAGACGCAGCAAAAATTTTAAGGGAAATGGGCCTTACGCCTCTCTCGGACACCGAGGATGCTGTCAGAGAGGCCGTCCGCATTTCTGAAGGAGGTCTGAAATGAGCATTCTGATAAATAAAAAGACAAAAGTCCTCGTTCAGGGGATTACCGGCGGCGAAGGCAGTTTCTGGACAAAACACATGCTGGGGCTTGGCACGAATGTCGTTGCCGGAGTAACCCCCGGAAAAGAAGGCCAGAGCGTTGAAGGAGTAAAAGTTTTCAATACCGTCAAGCATGCCGTTAAGGAAACAGACGCGGACGCGTCGGTGCTTTTCGTTCCGCCCGCGTTTGCTAAGGATGCCGCGTTCGAAGCGCTTTCGGCGGGAATTAAAAAAGTTGTGATTATAGCCGAAGGCATTCCTATCCATGACGCGATGGAAATACGTTCCGCCGCCATGTCGGAAGGCGCGATGGTCATAGGAGGCAACACTTCCGGCATAATCACCGCAGGCGAAGCGATGATGGGGATTTTCCCCTACTGGATAGACCGTGTGTATAAAAAGGGCGACATTGGAGTAATGACTCGCAGCGGCTCCCTTACCAATGAAGTCACGGCAATGCTCATAAAGGCTGGGTTCGGGGTTTCGACACTGGCGGGAGTGGGCGGGGATGCCGTTCCGTGCACACGTTTTGCGGAGCTCCTTCCGCTGTTCCAGAAAGATAAAAAAACAAGGGCTGTTCTCATGATAGGGGAACTGGGCGGAACAATGGAGGAAGAAGTCGCCGATGCCATTGAAAGCAAAATATTCACAAAGCCCCTTGTCGCTTTCATCGCCGGGAGGACCGCTCCGAAAGGAAAGAAGATGGGCCATGCCGGGGCCATTGTCACGGCAGGCAAAGGAACTGTCGATGGAAAAATAAAAGCTCTGGAGAAAGCGGGCGCGCTGACTGCCGCCAGGCCTTGTCTCGCAGGCGACCTGATGAAGGAGGCATTAGCCCGATGAAGAAAAACATAATACTTCTTTTTTCAGCGTTTATTGTGATGGCTGTGATTATGCTTCTGCCTTCGCCCCCCGAAATCATGACTGATAAAGGCGCCGTGGCCCTTTCCCTGCAGGGAAAGGCGTCGCTGGCGGTGCTTGTAATGGTTGTGATATTATGGGTTACCGAGGCTGTCCCGTTTCCGATTGCCGGGCTTATCGGAATGGTGCTGATGGTAATGACAGGGGCATCCGGTTTCAAGGAAATGATAAAGGAAGGCTTCGGCAATGAGATACTTCTTTTCTTCATAGGCGTAATGATATTTTCAGCCGCTATTGAGGGCACCAATCTCATGAAACGCCTTGCGACTTACATGCTTTATCATCTTGGACATAAACCCAAAGCCATAATACTGGTTTTTCTTGCGATAGGCGCGGCCCTTTCCGGATGGATAACCGATATGGCGGTGGCGGCTATGATGCTTCCGATAGGAGTGGCCATACTCAAGGACGCCGGAGCAAAACCACTCGAAAGCAACTTTGGCAAGGCGTTGATGATTTCCTGTGCGTGGGGAGCCCTGATAGGCGGCATCGCGACTCCCGCCGGATGCGGGCCCAATCCATTGACAATGGCTTTTCTCAAAGACCTGGCCGGCGTGAATTTCACATTTATCGACTGGATGATACTGGGTGTGCCGGCCGCCGTTATGATGGTGCCGTGCGCATGGGGCATACTGCTCTTGATATTCCCGCTGGAAAAAATCAATCTGACGATTGCGGAAGATGATTTCAAAAAAAGGATGAGCGAATTCGGACCGGTCAGCAGGCAGGAGATTTTCACCCTTGTCATCTTCGCCCTGACTGTCTTCCTCTGGGTATGCGAACCGTGGATAAAAGTCTGGACGGACGGAAAAGTCGCGTACCTGAGCATTTCGTTTGTGGCGGCGGCCTGCGCGTGTCTGTTCTTCCTTCCCGGAATTAACGTGATAAGCTGGAAAAAGGCCGAGTCCGAAATAAGCTGGGGAGGAATAATCCTGATTACCACAGGGCTGGCTTTGGGCATGGCGGTATATAATACCGGCGCCGCGGCATGGCTTGCCCAGATATGCTTCAGCAGGATTAATCTTCTTTCCCCGATTGTAATCATCTTTGTGGTTGTCCTGGGCGTTTCCATAATAAAGGCGCTGTTTTCAAGCAACACGGTTACAGGGATCATCATGGTGCCGCTTCTTATTGCCCTTGCGAAAAATACCGGCCTGGACCCCGTACTTGTGGCGATACCCGCAGGTATCACTTCCTCGCTGGCATTCATTCTGGTTACCTCCACACCGACAAATGTGATCCCGTATTCTTCCGGCTATTTCACCATCCGCGATATGGCGAAAGCCGGAATATGGATGACCGTGGCCTCATGCGTATGTGTTACGATATCACTCTTTATTTTCGGCAGAATTTTCGGAATTGTAAAATTTTAATTTTAAAATAAGGAAGCAAAATGAAAGAACAATTCGACATCAAGAAATTCAACAGGCTGGCATTGGAATTCAGGCATGTCATAACGGACATCATCTGCCGTTCCGGCTCGGGGCACGTGGGAGGAGCATTATCGCTGGTGGAGATTGTCATAACTCTCTATTACAGGATAATGAACATCCGACCGGAGGAGCCTTTATGGGAAGACAGGGACAGGTTTGTGCTTTCCAAAGGACATGCGGGGCCTGTGGCTTATACGGCGCTTGCTTATCTGGGGTACTTTCCTAAAGAATGGTTGCCGACATTGAATCAGGACGGCACAAGGCTGCCCAGCCACATGGACCAGAATCAGACACCGGGCATTGACATGACTACAGGTTCCCTCGGACAGGGCATCTCATGCGCCTGCGGACTTGCCCTGGCGGCTAAAATGGACAAAAAAAAGCACAATGTCTTCTGCATTATCGGAGATGGCGAGAGCAATGAAGGACAGGTTTGGGAAGCCGCGCTTTTCGCCGCCCACAAAAAACTCGATAACCTCGTTGTCATCTGCGATTACAATAAACTTCAAATAGACGGCACGACGATGGACGTTCTCAATCTTGATCCTCTTCCCGATAAATGGAAGGCATTCGGATGGGAAACCTTTGAAATGGACGGGCACAACTGGGAAGACATATATGACACCATAAATAAAGCCGTTGCGGTGAAAGGTAAACCCGCCATCATAATCGCGCACACGGTAAAGGGCAAGGGCTGTTCAATACTTGAAAACAAGGCCGAAAGCCATAATATCAAGGTGGGCGATGAGGCCGCATACAAAAAATACATGGACGCGCTGGAACCGGCTGAAATCGTGCTTCCATATTAAGAATAAAAACCAAAAGGTTTTACCATGATGCTCTCGTCTGATATTGAAAATATTATTTTGCGGGATTCTTCGGAACCGGGGAAATTCGCCGCCGCGGAACTACAGAAATATTTTAAAAAGATTACTGGCAGGAACTTGCCAGTCATCCGTTCCTCAGACTCCATACGCAAGGAACATTCATTTGTCCTGGAAACGGACGGGATGGAGGCTGAGGACGGATTTAGTATAAAATGTTCCGACAGAGGAATGAAAATCCAAATAACCGGAGCAAATCCGCGTTCGCTTGTATATGGCGTTTACTATTTCCTTAAAAAGGTTTTCGGGATAAGATGGACTTCCCCGGGACCCGACGGGGAAATCCTGAAAAAAACATCTCCGGTCAACATAAAAGATTTCCAGGTCAGGGAAAAGGCGATGCTCAAATACCGCGGTTTCTATGTGGATTCCGCACAATGCAGCATCACCCCTGAAAACATCGGGGAAATCATAGACTGGATGGCAAAGAATTTCGGGAATTTTATCCTTGTTTCAAGAGTATTCTATCCCAAAATCAAAAGGCCTTTGCTGGAAGCATTGAAACAGCGTGGAATGATTCTGGAAGTGGGGCATCACGGTTTTAATTGTTATGTCAATCCAAGTAAATATTTCAAAAAGCATCCTGAATGGTTTTCCCTGATAAAAGGACAGCGCACTCCCGGGACTTTCCACGCCAATATGGTACATAACAGCCAATTGTGCACCTCAAACAAGGAATGCGTAGATTTCTATTCAAGGGCATTTCTGGATTATTGGGAGGCGAATCCGGAAATAGATATTCTTGGGATAATCCCCAATGACGGCTTCGGCTGGTGCGAGTGTCAGGATTGCATGAAACTTGAACCGAAAAAACTTACTTCGCCCCTACGTAATGAAAATCTCAATTCCCACAAGGACTGGAAGCTCGGCAGCGGACGCTATCATCATTTTGTGAAGGAAGTATCGGACAGAGTAAGCAGATGTTTTCAGGAAAAGAAAATAGATTTCTGGGCCTATGCGGGGGTTATCATGCCGAGTCCCATTGTTTCGGAATTCCCGGAAAACGTCATCCTTACAATCGCCCTTTACGAGCGCTGGTATAACTATTCCCTGAATGATCCGGCTGGCCGGAAAATAAAAGAAAACCTGAACCCGAAACTGGTTGACATCCTGAAAGACTGGAGAAAAAAATTTCCCGGCGAGATAAACATATACGAATATTACCAGAAATACATTTGGAGGAGCATGCCCAAATGGATGCCTGAAATCATACGCAACGACATGCGATTCTTCAAAAAGGAAAATCTTCAGGGGGTTCTGTCCATGGTTGAAAAAGACAACTTCCTGCTTTACGAGATTAATCATCTTTCCCACATGGCAATGAGTTGGTCCGACGCATGGACCAGTGATTCACTGCTTGATGATTATTCCGAAACTTCCTTCGGCTCCATGAAGAAAACAATAAAAAATGAAATCAAAAAAGTCATCTCAGCGATGGGGTCTTATGCAAAACTCGGTCCGCAATATCCCAGAGAACTCACTCCAAACGCGGAAAAGACTTTCAGAAAATTGGAGAAGGATTTCGGCAAAATAGCAAACACCGGAAAACATAAGATGCCGTTGAAATCCGCAGCAAAACTCGGCAAGTGGGCAAAAAACATGAAACTCACGCATGAACATTTTTCCCTTAACAAATTGTATTACGAGATGCTTGATGCCGTGAATGAAAAAAACGCATCCGAAGCATTAAAAATACTTGATAAATGGGAAATCGCCAAAAGGCAATTTTATAAAACATTCAATAGCCTTGACGGTACGGGAGTATGCCTGAGCAATGATTTATGGATATTCGTCTGGAGTAAAAATCTTTTGGAATATGAAGGGATTTTACGCAAGGAATTGGAACAGGCCACAAAAAATCCGAATGACGATTTCAGCAGTTCCCTGGCAGCGTTAGGGAAACTGCAGGACATCGCGTCATGACGATGCTGGCAAATATCTAATGGATTGCGATGCTAAAATAAAAATATAAGGAGAATCACATTATGAATTGGCATGAAATGGAAATGAGAGCGGTATATGGAGAAACCCTCATTGAATTGATGGATGAAAACCCGAATGTGCTCTGTGTTGAAGCCGATCTGAGCAAGGCATCGGGAACGAACCCTAAAGTCATCCAGAAGCACCCCGATAAATTCGTCAATTGCGGAGTGGCAGAGGCAAACATGATCAGCATCGGAGCCGGACTTGCAAAAGAAGGTAAAATACCTTTTTGTGCGAGTTTCAGCTGCTTTGCGTCAAGGAGAGTTTATGACCAGGCTACCATTAGCGTGGCCTACGCGAACAACAATGTAAAAATAGTCGGCACTGCTCCGGGAATCACGCAGGGGCCCAACGGCGGAACCCATATGTGCTTTCAGGATTTAGCCATAATGCGCATAATACCTAACATGCATGTTTACAGTCCATGTGATGTTTATGAGTTGAGGGCCATGATGAAATATATGGCATCCCATAAACACCCGGTTTATATGCAGCTTATCAGGCCGAAAGTTGGAAAAATCTTTGATGACTCGTATGTTTTTAATCCCGAAAAAGCTGTTGTCCTCAGAGAGGGCACAGATCTTACTCTTGTTTCGACCGGCTACATGACACAGTTCACTCCGCAGGTTGCGGCGGAACTGGAAAAAAAAGGAATAAGCGTTGAACTGTTGCACTATCCCTCTGTAAAACCGCTTGATGAAAAAACACTTATTGCTTCTGCCCGTAAAACCGGAGCGGTCGTAACGGTGGAAAATCAGAATATTCTAGGTGGATTGGGCGGGGCAGTATGTGAAGTCCTAAGTGAAAAATATCCGGTAAAGATAAAAAGACTTGGCATCCCTGATCGCTTCGGGGAAGTCGCTACGGAAAAATATCTTTTTGACAAACATGGTTTCGGCCCGGAGCATATCGCTGAAGCATGCAGAAAAATGGCGCATAGCATATAAAAAGGAGAATATCTTCGATGAAAATAATTATGGGATCGGTTGTGAGAGGCTTCACGCTGAAAAATGCGTTAAAGGCGTATCTTGAAAAACAGGGGCATGAAATTATTGATGTAGGCTGTCATCAGACTGACAGGTTTGTAAAATTCACTTCCATCGCGGAGCGCATAGCAAAGGCGTTGCAGGAAGGCGCGGCGCCTCTCGCGATAAGCTGTTGCGGAAGCGGCACCGGAGCGAATATCTGCGCCAACAAGTTCAAGAATATTTCCGCGGTCTGCTGTGAATCGGAACTGGTCGCCCGCTTCGCGCGCCTTGTCAATGACTGTAATTGCCTCTGCCTCGGAGAGTCTGTCGTAACGCCGGAAATGGCGTGCAGGATTGCTGATATTTTCATTTCCACAAATTTTCAGGACGCCAAGGGCACCCCTCAGGATATATTGGATTTCTGGAAAGAGGCCAGGGATGAAGCCATGGGCAGAGGAATTAATGCGGAAACAAGAGAAATTGAAACTTTATAATATTAATAAGACTGGAGAATGGTCAGAATGAAAAAGATAAGGTATGGATTGATTGGCGCAGGACAGATGGCGGCGGGACATCTCGGATGTATTAAAGCCATCGGCGATATGGTTGAACTGGTGGCTGTGGCAGAAAACTATCCGAAGAACCTTGAAAGTTTCAAGTCGGCAAATGACAATCCCAAAACAAAATATTTCACCGATTACAGGGAACTTCTGGAACTGGACGAAGTGGACGCGGTAATAATCGCCACCCCGGACAACACCCATGTTGATATCGTGCTTGACACAGTTGCCGCCGAAAAACATGTGCTCTCCGAAAAACCCGCGGCAACCAGCTTCAAGGATTTGGAAAGGCTGGAAAAGGCCGTCAAAAAATCGAAGAAGATTTATCAGGTCGGACTGGAATGCAGATACCTGCCTGTCTTCCAAAGAATGAAAAGCATCATATCAAACGGCACAGTCGGTTCGCCAAGACTGCTATGGTGCAAGGAATTCAGGGGGCCGTTTGCGCAGAAGGTCAACAACTGGATAATGTTCAAGGATAAAAGCGGCGGTACATTTGTGGAAAAGACCTGCCATTACTTCGACCTGATGACATGGTTCGCGGATTCTGTCCCCAAAAAAGTCATTGCCCTTGCAGGGCAGGATGTAGTAAAAGATATTTATGGCGTAAAGCCTGATGTTTATGACAACGGATGGGTAACTATCGAATATAAAAATGGGGCCCGCGCAAACCTCGGTCTCTGCATGTTCTGTGAATGTGAATATGACATCGAAATGGGCGTAATCGGAGAAAAAGCCGTGATGGAGGGATTTTTCCAGAAACGCAAAATAGACATCCGCGAATACAAAACAAATTCACGGGTAACGCATGATATAAAATACGAAGACCGCATCGAAAAACTCAGCCACGGCGGCGGCGTTTATTTCGAGCATATCGCGTTTGTGGAAAACATAAGGAAAAACAAGCGTCCGCTTACCAACATTGAAGTTGCCAAGTGGAGCACCCTCGTAGGACTGGCCGCCGAAGAGTCCGCCGCGAATGGCGGCAAAGCTGTAACTTTCTGATTCAGGAGAAAACAAATGTACGCGACAGCAGATAGGGCGATGGAGATAAGAAAACTTCAGAAATTATCTTCCCGTGAACTGATAAAAAAGGCGGGGAAGTGGATGGAAGTATTTAATACATGCGATGACATACACAGGCGCATCGCCGAAGATATGGCCGCTTTCATAAAATCGCAAAACAGAAAAGGTGAAAAGACCCGTTTCATCCTGCCGGTCGGCCCTGTCGGGCAGTATCCCTTTTTTCTGGAACTCGTCCGCAGAGATAAAATAAGTCTCAAAAACTGCTGGTTCTTTTATATGGATGAATATGCCGACAGTTCAGGGATTGCATTTCCGCCTTCTCATCCGTTGAGCTTTCAGGGGGAAATGAAAAAACTGTGGATTGACAGGCAGGACAAGAAACTTGCTATCCCGCAGGAACAGATTTTTTTCCCTAACGAAAAAAATGTTCACTTGCTGGCTGAAGGCATAAACAGGCTTGGTGGCATCGACATTTGTTTTGGAGGCGTAGGCATACATGGACATCTTGCGTTCAACGAACCGGAGCCGCGTGTCGAAAAAAGTGGCCCACGCCTTGTTTATCTGAATGACTATACAACCACAATAAATGCGATACGTTCGAAAGTGGGGGGTAACCTTGAAGGTTTTCCAAGAAAAGCCTATACTCTGGGCATGGACCAGATACTTGGAGCAAGGAAAATACGCCTGGCCTGCCGGAACGGCATAGCCCTCGACTGGGCAAATACCGTTCTCCGCCTGGCCCTTCTGGGAGAAATCGGTGAGGATTATCCTTGCACACTGGTAAGGAAACACAAAGATTATATTATTTATACGGACAAAAATACTGTTGCGCAACCTGAAATCATACTTTAACGGAGGATTGGCGATGTTTTCTTCTGACATTATGTGCTTCGAGATTAATTCCAGAAAGAACGTAAGAAAAATAGACGTTCATCATCATCTGGCGGAAGAAGAAAATTATGTTGAAAATCTTCTCAAGGAAATGGACCGTCATGAAATTGAAAAATCCTCCCTCATAGGCTTGGGCCCGCTTTTCAAAGGGCTCTTTGTCAAAGGAAAACATGACGGCACATGCGCCGACAACACGGCTGTTGAAAAGGTTTTCAGGAAATATCCCGACCGCTTTTTCGGGCTGGGATTTGTCAGGCTTGGCGTGGACTCGCCGCCCCTGGTCGATGAACTTCATGAAAAGGGTTTTGCAGGATTGAAGTTCACTATCCCTAAAAAACGCTACGACGATGAAGGATACTTCCCCGTCTATCAGAAAGCCCAGGAATTAAAAATGCCCTGTCTATTCCACACCGGCATTGTAAAACTGCCATGCGCCTGCCCGGGGGAAAGGGTATCGTCCTTCAATATGGATTGCATCCATCTTGAAGCAATCGCTCAGGAGTTCCCGGAACTGAAAATCATCATAGCTCATCTCGGTGTTCAGAATTATCTGACGGCGCTCACGCTCGTGCGCCTCTTCCCAAATATTTATGCGGACCTTTCCGGCAGCACCCCTGGCTGGAGAGCAAATCTTACCATGGAAGAATGGAGAAAATATCTCTGGTTCCCGAATGCCAGCGAAAAACTCCTTTTCGGCACTGACGTCCATTTCTGCGAATTTTCCCGCAACATTGATATCTACGAAAAAATCATAGCCGCGGCAAACTGGAATAAAATACAAAGAGAAAACATCTTCTATAAAAACAGTTCTAAAATATTTTCCATTTAAACGGGTAAAAATAATGGCTAAAGATCTCAAAGTCTAAAATCTGGAAAAACTTAAAAGAATAGGCATTCTGAAAAATTTTGCCAGGGACAATAGGGGTTTACGGGATTACGGGGCATGAATAAACGTTTGCAAGGGAATTGAAGATTATATGCCGATATATTTATGTCAACTTGGATTGCCGCGTGAGGAAATAAAGGTTGAATATCATAACGACAGGCTGCAATAATAAAGTCGGAAAATAAAAATGAGTAAAAACATAACAGAGCAAATTTCGATGGCAGGGAAAAATCTTTCCCATGTTCGGCTTGTGGATGATTTGCCCATTAATCTCTTTCTCTTAGACGAGCCCTTAAGTAAGACGGGTTACGTATGTGAGCTTGCTGAAAACGGTCTTGATGCATTGAAAAAGCTGGACGATGGGAAATTCGACTTTGTCTTCATGAATTGCGAGATGAAAATCATGACCGGTTATACGACAATTCAGGAGACACGAAAATCCAGCAGACATCCAGAACTGGAAATCATCTGCACGTCCGCTACAAGAAATGCACCCAGCAGAGTTAATCCGTGCCAGCGTTGCGAAACATGCAATGTTGGCGGTTTCTCCAGAAGCCTGTTACCCGGTAAGACGTTCCCTCTGCAGTATAAAATTGCAGATACACGTTTTTAGCCGTGCTTGACAAATAATGAATTATGAGGTGAAGAATATATAAATTAGCTGAGTAAAAAAGAAGATTGCAAATCGTTTCCGTTTAAAATAAAATGGAAGCGATATTTGCTATTGGGTCCGATCGGAAAGGAAGCCGTTTTTCATAAAAGCGGCAAGCCTTTAAGTGGCGACGCAAACATAAAATTTGGTGTTTTCACCATTTGTGTTTGCGTCTTTTTTTTTTGCTGGAATCATCAATGAGAGAAAAAACATGTCGAGAATATTTAATATAAGCATGGCAATTTTAAATTGCGCCGAGTACAACGAGGAAAAGCTTGAAGCACACGGATGGCCATCGCCAAAGTCACCGGAGGAGGCTTTGCGCCGGAAACTGGAAATGGGAA